>Ga0315296_10000684_pt1 | contig 30387 bp, 28 predicted proteins | sample YL17G14_18_MG_FD_203921 | JGI IMG/M metagenome (GOLD analysis project Ga0315296, IMG submission 203921) | Sediment microbial communities from Yellowstone Lake, YNP, Wyoming, USA - YL17G14_18 | ecosystem: Environmental > Aquatic > Freshwater > Lake > Sediment | place: USA: Wyoming | collected... | reverse complement strand
GGCTCCGTGCGCCGGAGGACCATGCCGACCTGATCGCCCGCGGCGAGACTTTCATCAAGGATTTTTTGGACGCACATGCACGCAGATTGTCGCAGATAAAGAAATAAGAATCCGCGTTGATCCGCGTTGATCCGCGTCCGATAGATCTAGTTGCAGCGGGAGGCTGCGTTTTGGAATGGTCAAGCGATTTGTGTGGTACTGGGTCCCACCGTTGGCATGCATGGGGCTGATTTTCGTCCTGTCCGCCCAGCCGGACCTGCCCCACGCTCCAGGGCCGTGGCTGGACACGCTGCTCAAGAAGGCCGGCCATGCCTTCGTCTATGGTGTCCTGGCCTGGCTCTACCAGCGGGCACTGCGCCCCCATATCCGCACCCCGCTCGTTCTCCGTATAGCGAGTGTGAGCCTGGCTGTGGCGTACGCCTTGAGCGACGAATACCACCAGACCTTTGTCCCAGGGCGCACGGGCAGGTTGTTCGACGTGCTGGTGGATGGGGCGGGGGCGTGTGGGGCTATGCTGCTGGCGCGGTGGCTGGCACGGCGGCGGGCGCTGTCTCGGCCGGCGTCTGCGGCTCGATGACGATCTCGCCGAACAGCCGTTCCTGCCGGACCTGTACCCGGTCCTGCTTGATCAGCTCCAGCAGCGCCAGCAATGTCACGATGACCTCGACACGGGTAGCCGCCTCTGAAAGGATCTCGTAAAAGTGGACCTGGCGGCGTTGGGCCAGTTGCTCCTGAATGAGGGCGATCTGTGCAGCGATGGTCACCGTGATGGGCGTGACGATTCCGCCGACCGGCAGGGCAGGTCTGGCGTCCAGCACTTCCTGTACGGTAGCCAACAGGTCGTGGATCGTCACGTTGCCCAGGTCGAGTTGCGGCTCAGGGCGGGGGCAAGGGGCGATGCGCACGTAGCCGCGTAGCCCCTGCGCCTCTCGTTCGTGCAGGAGCGCCGCGATCTCCTTGAAGCGCTTGTAGGCCTGCAACTGGCGCACCAGGTCGTCGCCCACGTCTTCGGTTTCAGGGGACAGCGCCGGTGGGCGTGGGAGCAGCGCCAGGGATTTGATGAGCAGGAGTTTGGCGGCCACGACGAGGAAATCGGTCAGTTCTTTCACCCGCCTCTGTTGCAGTTCTGCCAGGTAGGCCAGGTACTGGTCGGTCACCTGTGCCAGTGAGATGGCCATGATATCGAGTTCCTCCTGCTCAATGAGGTGGAGAAGCAGGTCGAGCGGCCCTTCAAAGACGGGCAGGCGAATCGGGTACTGTAGGGACATGCGGCGGATTATAGCACAGCTGGGCGGCTTTCCAACTCCGGTCTTGGTTCAATGAACACAGGCTGGCGCTCAAGCACTGGTGCGACGTTCGCCCGCCCGGATGAGGGTAGCTGCATGCCTGTCAATGTGTTCAGAAATTCATCTATATCGCCCTGGATGACCCGCACCAGGCTTTCGCGCAAATGCCCCATTAATTCCGGAGACCGCGACTCGACCACGGCCATCACGATCTCGGCCAGCATCAGCGCCTCGTTAGACGAGAGCCTGACCCAATCCCAGCCCTCCATATCCTCCACTAAGGTTCGTATGAGTTTACCGTTCTGCTTGAGGAAGTTGAAGTTATTATAACGGGGATCCCGATAGTCGGTGACCTTCCCCGTGGCAAAAGCATCAACGACCTCCCGGACTCCGTCGCGGACAGTGTATTGCGGTTGGAAGTTCAGCATGTGGCAGATCTTGTCGAACCGAACCCGATAGTTGCGGTTGTCTTCCGTACGTTGGGTGACAACGCGCGCAGTGGGTACCACCTCCCTGATGATCGGGCCCAGGTCGGCGATCTGATAGTTCTCCCGGTTGCAGCCGACGTTAAAGATCTCCCTGCGCACGTTATGGAGTGGGGCTTGCAGGGTGAGGACGATGGCCTCAACCGCATCTCTCACGTGCACCAACGGCCGCCACTGACTTCCCCCGAAAATGCCTACCTCCCCGTCTTGGATGGCCTGGGCTGCCAGCAGATTGACCACCAGGTCGAAGCGTGGGCGACCGGAGAGGCCATAAACTGTGCCGAAGCGCAGAATGGTCGGTGCAAACGTGGCATCGGCCAGGCTGAGCAACACCTTTTCAGACTCTATCTTGGTGCGTGCGTAGAGCGACAGGGGACGGAGAGCCGAGCGCTCGTCAAGGACGTCGTCGCTGGCTCCATAGACACTGCAGGTAGAGGCAAAGATGAATCGCTTGATACCGAACCCCTTGCCTATCTCTGCAATAGTCCGCGTCGCCCGCAGGTTGATTTCGATCGTCAGATCCGGGCAAACGGAACAGGCTGAATCCCCCACGATGGCTCCCAGATGGACAATGGCGTCCACGCCCTGGGTGGCCCTGACCACGGTGTCAATGTGGCGCAGATCTCCGTGGACAAGTTCAAAGCTCGGATGGTCGTAGAACTTGGCAATGGCAGCATCGCCGTAAAGCAGGAGATCAAGCACCCGCACGTGGTGTCCCAATTCCAGTAGCTGCTGAACCAATGCCGATCCGATATAACCTGCGCCGCCGATGACCAGCACATGGCGGACTTTGTCATTGGGGGAGCGCGGGGGTAAGAGCCGACGCTCGGCATAGACACAGGCCGACCACAGCACAACCCACAGGCGAGCGCCAATCAAGAACACCAGCGTCAGGCACCAGGCCAGGAGCAGGACGCTGCGGGGGAATGGGATCACGTCCCGGAGGAGCAGTACGAAGAGGCCCAAGATCAGGTAGCTCAGGCTCACAGCCTGAGTAATCACAAGCACCTTGTACCGTCCCCGGTAGAACCGGCCATGGGTATAGAAGCCACTACCGCCGAAAACGATGAGGCTAACTGGCGTCAGTAGCCAGCACGTATTGAGATAGGTCCTGATATAGTCGCGGAAAATGGCGTGAGCCGAGACGGTATCGCTTTCGAAACCCACCAGCCACAGGTAACGCAGGAGCAAAGCGATCAACAGCGCTGCATTGACCATCGCCGCATCGGCGATGATGCGCACCACCATCTCGAGTGTAAGCCGCTTTCGCCAACGTCGTTTCACAAGAGTACCTCTTCCCAAGGTGGGGAAGAGGCTGCCCATCGGAAGGGGCAACGATGCATGCTGCGACTGACAGGCAGCCAGTTATTCAATCTTTTCGAGCCACTCCTGTCTCCAGAAGAAAAAACAAGAGCGGTCACAGCGTCCAAAGTCGGCAGCGCCCTGGCAATGGAGTCCCTCCAGGAGGATAATGCCTTTGCATTTCTTGACCCGCAGATCGCGCTCGTCAACGAACCTCTCCATCGGCTTCAGGACTCGCTGAACCGTACCGCAATATTGCTCCATCTCGGGCATAAACGTACAACCCTTGAGCTGTCTCCAATGGTTGAGCGTCGCCTGGATCTCTTCTCCAGGCCGCACTCGGACCAGGTCACCGGCCTTCAAACTGGGCGCCGTAGGGTGGGCTACCGGAGCCGATGACCTGCTGCCTCTATGGATGAGCCTGGAAAACCAGTCCACGAGGTTGTTCGAATAGGTTTTGAGTGCCCGCTCCTGGCGCGGGGAGAGATGTCTTCTGAGTACCAGTTTCAGACGTTTGCTGAGTGACCGCGGTGGAGGCTCAGCAAGCCCCTCGGATATACACTGCAGACCAGGTATTTGGCATTCGTAGGATTCCATGGTTATCCCTCCGGGGTGGACAGTACGGTCGAGCTCCGTTCGGAAGCGAGGTCGGTCGCTTTGAACAGGCACAAGCAGGTCTGGATGATCAGCTTGATATCCAATGGCAGGGACTGGTTCTCGATGTACTCCAGATCGAGAGCGAGCTTCTGGGGCATAATCCTCTCCACGTAGTCCTCTTCGAGGTTCGCACAACGGTTCAGCAAGTCCTCCTCGTGCCGAAACAACACCTGGGTCAGCCCTGTCATCCCCGGCTTCACCTGCAGCACCCTGCTCTGCTCCGGGGTGTAGTGTTTCACGTAGCGTGGGGATTCAGGCCGGGGGCCCACCACGCTCATCTCCCCCCGCAGGATGTTGAGCAGTTGCGGAAACTCGTCTATCTTCCAATCTCGCAGGATGCGGCCTACTCGAGTGACCCTGGGGTCAGTGCTGTGCGTCAGAGCGGACCCCATCCGGTCAGCATTGGCGACCATGGTGCGGAGTTTGTACATCTTGAAGGGCACTCCATCCTTCCCGATACGCTCTCCCTTGTAGAAAACGGGACCAGGAGAATCCAGCTTGATGAGCAGGCCCACAATCAGCCACAGCGGGGCGAGAACGATCAGCCCGACCAGAACGAACAGGAGGTCGAACAACCTTTTGCCCATAGCATACCCTCTACTTTCGATGCGTGCGCACGACCTTGTCTATTGCCGCGATCACATCCCTGACGTCTTCCTCGGTCATCTTGGGATAGAGTGGCAGCGACACGATACGTTCATAAGCACGCTCGGCGTTGGGAAAGTCCCCCTTTCTATACCCGAAGGTCTGGCGATAGTAGGGGTGCAGATGAACGGGGATGAAATGGACACTGGTACCGATTTTTTCGGCTCGTAGGGCCTCGATGAACTGGGCGCGGTTGATGGTGAGCCGCTCCAGATCGAGTTGAATGACGTACAAATGCCAGGCGTGGCGCACATCGGGCCCCACGACAGGCGTTTGGATCTCAGGAATCTCGCCAAACGCTGCGTTGTACATGGCGACGTATTTTCTGCGGACCTCCAGGAAATACTCCAGCCTGGCAAGCTGGTGGATGCCCAGGGCCGCCTGGATGTCCGTCATATTGCATTTGAAGCCTGCATAGGTGACCTCATAGTACCAGGATCCCTCACTCGTATAGCGCTTCCAGGCATCTTTGCTGATGCCGTGCAGGCTCAGCAGCCGCATCTTCTCCGCCAGTTCCTCGTCGTCAGTGGTGATCATCCCACCTTCAGCGGTGGTCATATTCTTGATCGCATAGAAGCTGAAAGCGGTCACGTCGCCGATGGTACCCATCATGCGCCCACGGTATTTGCTGCCCACGGCATGGGCGGCGTCCTCAATGACGAGGAGGTTATGTTGGTGAGCGCAGGTCAGGATATCGTCCATCCGGCAAGGTTGCCCCGAGTAGTGCACGGGGATGATGGCTTTGGTGCGGGGCGTGATGCGCCTCTCGATCTCGGAGGGGTCAACGTTGTAGTCCTCGCCGATGTCAGCGAAGATGGGGGTCCCGCCCAGGTGGAGCACCACGTTGGCGGTAGAACAGAAGGTCAGCGGCGAGGTAATGACCTCGTCACCGGGCCCGATCCCCAGTGCCGCCAGGGCGATGTGCAGCGCAGCGGTACAGGAGTTGACGGCAATCGCGTGCCTGACGCCCACGTATGCGGCAAACTCTGATTCGAACCGCTTGACCTTGGGGCCTGTTGTGATCCAGCCAGAGCGCAACGAATCAACAACTTCGGCGATTTCTTCTTCACCGATGGAGGGCAAAGCATAAGGCAAGAACTTGTCCCGTACTGGCCTTTCAGCAACCTCTGCGGTCTGTACTCGTCGCTCCTTGATCGGTTCCCGGTATGTAGCCATTTTCCTCCTCACAAATTGGGTCAGAGAAGAGCGGTGCTAAAGTATCTTTCTGCTCGATCAGGCAAGACCGTCACCACTCGATTCCGTCCATTGTCCACGTGAAGAGCCGCGAACACATTCGCACCAGAAGAGGTGCCAACCAACAATCCTTCCTCCCGCGAAAGTCTGCGAGTGGTTTCAATCGCTTCTTCATCGGAAACAGTAAATACCATATCCACCAGGTTTATGTCCAGGACATCCGGGACAAAGCCGTCGCCGATCCCCTGGATCTGGTGAAGTCCCGGCTCTCTTCCCAACAGGGCAGCGCTATTCTTCGGTTCCACAGCGACGAGTTTGACATCAGGGTTCTTCTCTTTGAGGAACCTGCCAACGCCCTGAAGAGTTCCTCCACTCCCTACTCCTGCTACGAAAACATCTATCTGGCCATTCAGGTCTTGCCAGATTTCAGGTCCGGTCTGCTGATAGTGAGTCTCCGGGTTGTGAGGGTTTACGAACTGATTGACCACAAAGTACTGCTCTGGTTCTGCTTGGGTAATCTCTTGCATCCTTTTCAAGCAGCCTGACAGACTCTCCTCGGCAGGAGTAAAGACGGTCTCTCCCCCGAAAGCCCGGATGATCTTCTTCCGTTCATCGCTCACGTTCTCGGGCATCACGCAGACCACCCGGTACCCATACTGTACTCCCACTAGAGTCAGGCCGATTCCCGTATTGCCGGAAGTGGCTTCTATAATCGTCATCCCGGCTCTGAGTTTTCCCTCTGTTTGCGCCGATTCGATGATATATTTGGCTACACGGTCTTTGATGCTTCCGCCAGGGTTCAGAAACTCGGCCTTGGCGAACACGTTCCCGGAAGACATGTTCTTCAGTCGAATTAGAGGAATGCTTCCCACCACTGCCAGAATAGAATCTACGAGCATAACGGCCTCCCCAACTTAGTTTGTCACGGTCGGAATGGATCATGCACCTTCAAGTAGTTCCCTCTTGCGATGAATCAGGCACTCGGGCCAGTGTTGCTCCTGCAGTGGGCGTTTGCCCTCCAGGCAGAAGCGGACCATCCCCTCGATTTTGGGCAGAGCAGGATTCCTTGGGTACCAGCCAAGTAGCTGCCTGATCGCTGCGTGGCTGATTCGGTTGAACACAGGCGCCAGCCAGGGATGAAAAACTACTCGCTGGCGCACTGGCTGTGCGGTATATCCCATACGAAACTTGAATTCATCTACGCTCTCAGGCGCATCTAGCGACTGCAAACAGAAGAATACCTTTGAGATGCCATGACGCTCAAGTACTTTATGGGTGACAGCATAGAAGATGGCATTGTTGACCCGGTGCTGTAGATGGGACGTCGCACTCTGTTGGTAAGGCAGGGTGTACCAGTCATCGCAAGTGAAACCCAGAAACGATGCCACCAGTTCTCCATCATGTACCGCTCCCCAGGCCTCAAAGCCGGGCAGACCCTCGGCGCTCAGACAGAGACGACGCCACCAGGCCGGGCTTTCAGCCCCTGCTCTTTCCTGGCGTGCTAAGGTTTCCAGTCGCAGATGCCAGCCTTCAGAGGCAAGTCTGGAAAGCGGTATTGGTTCTACGCTCACGTAGCCGAGCCCTCTGCAGATATTTTGGCGGGTCTGGCGAGGAAGCGAGGCTAACTCGTATGAAGGTCCTTCACAAACCACGTGATAACTCGCCTTTCCCCGTGCAGCAGTGAGCGGAGTCGAGTATCTAAGCGCGATGGCCTTATTCTCGCGTAACAACCCTGACAGTTCTTTCTCTTGAGGCTCAATGATCCAATGAAATGGGAATGCCTGGTAAACGCGCGGAGTTATTTCATACCAGTAACTGCTGGGCGTGCGTACGACACGATAGCCCTGACGGCGTAACCATTCGGCGAAAAATCCAGCATTCATCTTGATCTCTCTTGGTGACGGACCCAAGATTGCCTAATTGTCATTTTAGACTGATGGCCATCAATAACAGATTCTCAAACTGTTCTGCGGCGACCTGGGGCGAGTGATGACGCTCAACCCAGATGCGCCCATTGCGCGCCAGGCGTTCACGGAGATCCCTATCTTGCTTTAGGGCGAGTATGGCCTCCGCCAGATGCGATGGGCTTTCGGGCGGCACGCACAGGCCGGCGTCGGCCCGTTGCACCAGGTTCCAGGTCTCACTCCCCTCATCCACGCTGGCCAGCACGGGCCGGCCACTGGCCAGGATCGAGAAAGTCTTGGAAGGGAGCGAGCCTGAACCAACTCCCCGCCGCAAAGTCACTAGCGAGATATCGGCAGTCGCCAGAACTTCCGGCAAGCGAGCGCGCGGTTGAAGTGGCAGAAACTGAACGTTTGCCAACTGGTTCCGCGTTGCCTGGGCCACTAACTGCTCTCGGGCTGCCCCTTCTCCAACAAACACAAAGCAGATGTCATCGCGAGCGGCCAGCGACTCGGCTGCAGTCAGCACTTGCTCCAATCCTTGTGACAGCCCCAGGTTGCCAGCGTATAGGACGACAAACCGATCAATGAGATCGTGTTCTCGCGCAAATGTGTTGTGGCGAGACAATGGTCGGATCAGGTCCGTATCAACCCAGTCATAGACCAAAGCCATTTTCGCATCAGGCACGCCCAACGCATGGAGTCCAGGCCTGAATGAGTCCGACAGAATCCGGACAATGGCCGAGTGGTTCAGGCAGAAACGCTCCAGGCTGGCCACGGCCGCGATCACCGGCCTGTGCCGGAAGATGCCTAGCGTTACGCCGACATCGGGATATACATCGTGGACAGAGAAGACAGCCGGCTTGCGCCGGAGGACGACCAGCCAGGCAAAGGGCCACCATACCCATAGAGCGGGATTAGCCACCAGCGCGACGTCATACCGCTGGCCCAGGCCAGTCCACAGAGCGCCAAACTGGTAGCAGATGAACTGTAAGAGACGCTTCGCGAGGTTGGCGCGCTTCACCGAAGGCACTGCCACTCGCACCACCTCCACGCCGCTTTCACACGAACGTTGGATCCATTTTCCCCGGTACGCTGCCGGCACTTGCCCCGAAGGATAATGGGGTACCGTTGTGATCACTGTCACCTGATGTCCCCGGTGCACCAAACCCGCACTTAGCATGGTGAACAATGGGGCACTGGGCCCAAGATCGGGTGCGTAGTAGGGGACGATCATCAGCACGCGCATGGGACTTTATCGCTCCGTCAACTTATGATCCAGGATCTGGCGCACCTGTTCTCGGTCTTTGGTCGCCCAGTACCAGTCAATGGTCCGCCTCAGCCCATCCCGGAACAGGACCTGGGGCTCCCAACCCAGCAGATTCCTGGCCAGGGTGTTGTCGGCCACCCGATTCAAGGGGCCGGTCGGCATCTCTGGTTGCAGCCGTATCTCGGCTCGGTGGCCCGTGTATTCCAAAACCATCTTGGCCGCGTTGATGACGCGCACACGTTCCATTGTGCCGAGGTTCACAGCGGTGCCATCGTCAATAAGCTCCGCTGCCATGATGGTCCCCCGCACGATGTCGTCTATGTAGGTCCAGTTACGTACCTGATTCCCATCGCCCCATACTTCGAAGGGGTTTTGACCAATAAAGGCCTTGGCGATCATGGCGATTATGGCATGATTTTCAACGCCACGCGGCCCGTAGACGGTGAAGTAGCGGCAGGACGCAGCTTTTAGACCGTACTCCTGGTGGTAAGCCTTAAGCGTCAACTCAGTCATCAGATGGACGAATACACGAATGTACGAATGAACGAATGGACGAATGGACGAATACACGAATGGACGAGTCGATTTGTTCATTGTTCATTGGGACATTGTTCATTTTTGGGTAGACGCATCCCGAGGAGGCAAAGACCACTTTATCCACGCCGGCCCGGAGGGACTCCCAGAAGACAATCCCGTCCAGGAATAGATTTGAGGCAGGGCCAGCCTGGTGCAAGTCTACGTAGCCTCGCCCACCATGGTCGGCAGCCAGGTGAAACACTAGGTTGATTCCCTCAATGGTCTGGCGGGCCACGCCGGGCTCCCGTAGATCGGCTTCGATGAACTCCAGGCGACCGGCCTCACGATGCCCCCGGATGTTGTCCATGGTGCCGCTGCTCAGGTCGTCCACCACCCTCACGGTCGCGCCGCGTTCGAGCAGGGCATCCACCAGATGCGAGCCAATGAACGAGGCACCGCCAGTAACCAGGATGTGTTTTGTATGCCAATGCATGAGATCCTCCTCGACTACAACTTCCGCACAATCTTGGCCGGATTCCCTGCTACGATAACACCCGGCGGGACATCCTTGGTGACTATGCTGCCAGCCCCTATCACGCTGCCCTGGCCAATCGTTACCCCCTTCAGGATCAGGCAGTTCATCCCGATGAATACATCGTCTTCAATGAGGATCGGTGCCGTTCGGGCGTCCTGGGGGCGCAGACGGCGGACTTCAGCCTCAAGCGGGTGGAAGTCAGTGTCAATGATGGTAGTATTCGCTCCTACCGTGACGTTGGCCCCGATCGCGATTCGTTCGGCAGCGCAAAGTGTACCGCCAGTCATGCCAAAGTTAGCCCGGATTTCGAGCACTGCGCCAGCCTGCCAGGTGCACAAGATTACCGGGTGGTTTGGGCCCAGTGGGTTGGAACGCGTCGCCGAACGCAGACTGAACCCTGGCCCAAAGCGCATTACACTGCGGCGGTGCTTCTGGATGATGGGGACCCCGTGAAAGTGCCAGCCTTGCCCCCAGGGGATACCATTCATGGCGAAAAGCAGCCGCACTTTGGGATAGGCCAGCCAGCGCCATAGCTCATTCCACGCTTTCCAGGGAGCGTCCCACATTTGACTACCCACTCATTCATCTATCCTTTTGGCGATCACGAGCTCGTAGAATGCTTCGAAGTGATCCACAACAACCTCAATAGAAAATGTATCGGCGATGACAGCCTGGCAATTGGCCCAGGAGCGCTCAAATCGCTCCCGGTCGGTCAGCAGATGAATTCGTTGAGCAATTGCTCGTGAAATCGAACCCGGTTCTCGGTAGTGGCCGACCCGTAGTGACGATGGCCTGATACTGGGCCAGCATCTGGCGGGCCACAACCGAAACATCAAAGTGTTCACGAACCAAGTCCTGTCCCCGCCGGCCCATTATTCTCAATTGCTCGGACCTGGAAAGGAGCTCAAGCGCTGCTTGCTGAAAAGCATCTTTCGTGCAGGCCACTATTCGACCCGCGCCGGCCATTTGCGCCCATCTTCCTACCGGCACACCTCCAGACACTAAAACGGGGACCCCGACCGCCATAGCCTCTAGAGCGGCCATGCCGAAATTCTCTTGAACCTCTGATGGCATCAACAGTAAACTGGCCTCTGCCAAAGCGGATATCACTGCCTCTTTCTTCAACAAGCCCGTGAAATGAAGTTTATTGTGACACCCGAGACTCCGGGCTTGAGCCTGAAGCCGAGGCATCAACTCATCTTCATCCGGGCCGACAAGGACCAGATGGATCTCACGGTTGAGAGATTGGACCGCTCCCAGGGTATCCACTGCGATATCAGGACGTTTGATTTGTGTGATTCTTCCCAAGAAAAGCAAAACATAGGCATGGTCTGGAATTCCGAACTGCCGCCGTAGATTCCCGTGTTTCTGTATATTACTATAGCTAGAGGCGTGAACGGCAAAGGGCACCACGAAAGTCGGCGGACGAAAACCAAGCCTTTGCACCGCTTCAGCTTCGATTGGATCTGTACAATGAATGGCTGCCGCGTGATTCACATAGCGGCGACCGAGCACATTTAGATAGATGCTCTTCTTCAACCCTTTCTTCGCTAAGGCCCAGGGATTCAACTGGCCGTGGACAGCAACCACATAGGGAACCTGAAAACGGGCGCAGGCAGTTGCGGTCGGTATCAGGGCATGCCCCCACAATGTGTTAGCAACCACCAGATCGAACTCCGGGACTTGGGCACTGACAGCTTCAGCCAATGACGGTGAATAGAAATAAGAGAGCCCGTTTAGGACTAGCGGGAAATACCATACGGTTACCCCATCCACGTCGGCCGGCTCTTGCAGAGGCACGTCAAGGGGTGCACCTCGATTTGCATTCGTCGTGAACACAGTAACTTGAGCCCCCCCTCGGACCAGCTCCTCACATAAAGAGGCAACGCTCGGGACAGGCCCACCATACACATAAGCAGGCTTATAGTATGAACATACAGATAGGATACGCATGGACCGTTGGGAATTCATGGTTATGCTTTTCTAAAAGCAGGATCTTGCCAAGCCTCAGATTGTTTGAACCAGGGAGGGATTGGCCTACTGCCTCCAGTTATTGATGCGTTGATTACCGCTATGAGGTAATCTGCGGCTGATTCACCATTGATGCACTTTGACCACTCTCGAATTCTCACACTCCTAACAGCATCCTTCTTGCCCTGTGAAATCCGCCGAGATAGAATTGAGCGAAGTGCCAGGATTGAATTGGAAGAGAAAACCTCTCCTCGTTCATGACCATCTAGTAAATCAGCAGCCCCGCATTTGTCACTACATACTGCCGGTACACCACACATAAGAGCCTCATTCACGACGGCGCCCCACCCATCCCATCTACTGGGGAGGACAAGCAAATCACTTTTGCAGATGAGATTCATTGCTTCTGAATTTGGCAGTGCTCCATAAAGGTGGACAGAGTCAGTCAGTCCAAGCCTCGCACAAAGTTTGACAAACTTATCCCTGTCAACCCCATCACCCACAACGTGTAAACGCCACTTTAGTCCTTTAAGGTCGTGAAGAGCATACAGAAGAACGTCCCAACCTTTTCTGAAAATGATTTGGCCAACAAAGATTAGATCGAAGGACTTGGTGGGTACTGCTACCTGATTGGAACAGGTATTTTGGAGTGAAGGTGTTTCCACAAAGTATCCAAACGGAAAAATCCTATTGTACATGTAACCACTCTTCCTGAACCATTCAACACCTATGTTCCCGATTCCCAAAATGAAATTTACCCTTGCTCTAAATCGCAGGGCATCATATTTACATCCTAAAAGTCGCAAGAGACCTTTTAATCCCATTCCGTTATAGGCTTCTGAATAAATACCAATGCAAGCATTTGAGGAGAGACTTTGGCAAAAAGCATTCCACACCATTGGTCCCCCCCCTCTGGTGCCCGAAAAGACATGAATTGAATTTGAAAGATCGCCAGAGAGCAATTCTGATTGTACTTTTGTCGTTGGTCTATCAACAATTCGTATTTCTCCAAAATCAGGGTTGTGCCAACCCATTTCTCTACGACATGTCTCTACCTCTTCCTCTACGACTAGCGTGACCTTAGCTCCAGAAGATGCTGCCAGGTTTCTCAACAAGGCTGACTGATGAATACTCAATAAGGGTTGCCAAAATACAAACTCTTTCATCTTGTTTCAAGATCGCTTTCTGTACTAAATAACAAAGAGGCGAAAATCCAGAAGGACAAGGCAAGTAAATCTCCCACTTGTAAGAGCTTATCAATACGTGAAAGAATAAGATAAGGTTTAACTCAAATCCATCATGCGCAATATGGGGACAACCTCTCTCCTGGAAACTAGATCATCGAGCAGAGCCGGCAAGACCTGAGTGACGTTTTCACGACTACAGGAAGGATGGAGCCACAGGTGCAGCAACGTACCAGTCTGAATGGCACGCGCCACGCAGCGATGCAGGCTATTCACCCAAGCCTTCACTGGAAATCCGGATGGGCGTTCCAGAAATATTCCGCCCGGCAGTCGTAACAGTCCCCATTCATCTCGCTTTGGTATGTCCAAGTGATAATAGCCGTGGAAACGGTAATTCTGAAAGCCTAATTCTTTAAGCACAGCCAGGTTGCCGGCTAAGTTGGCTGGGAAGACGAACGACCGCAACACCAGATCCCACTCCGACGCTAAGCGTTGGCATTCTTGCAGCTCGGCTCGCAGCAGGTCGGGGGGACAGTGCTCCTGGTTACATGGAATGTGTGAAAAAGTATGGCAGGCAACCTCGTGTTGGACAGGTCGGGAGAGGATATCTCGAATAAGGTCAGGAGCATACCATTCAGGAGCTTCAGACCAACTCGAGCAAGGGTCGTCGTCGTACCAGTCGCCGTGAGCATATCGCCAGTTTTCATTTTCGAAAAACGACGGACGAATCATATCCGGGTGAGCACGGCCACCCCGGCATTCGCACCGTTCCAGGAACAGGTGGCCCACCGTGGCCCAAGTGGCTGGAACCTTATAATGGTCGAACAGATCCAACAGCAGGGGGACATGGGTGCGTGTACGGCGTGCGGCCTCAATGGCTCTTTCTAGTGGGTTTGCCACCCCGCGATCGTAGCGCAAGGCCCAGGCCAGTTCAAAATCAACCGAGATCACGACTGCTGGTCTGCCAGGTTCCAGATCAGGGGGTACCCTCGGCAGCAAGCCAGCGGAGTAACGCAGGCGGTCCACAGCGGCTTTTCCCACTGACGGCAGACGCTTATAAATCATTCTAGGTATTCCTATCGTTTTGAGCATTTGATTGCGATCCTTGCGCTATCCAAAACGCCTCTTAGACATTGAAAATTGCCTTCTCCAAATCTCATTATTCATGACAGATCGACTAAGGTAATTTTCGAATTACCTGAGCAGGGTTACCCGCAACCAGGCAGTTACTATCAATATTTTCACGGACCAGACTCCCTGCGGCTATTACGCAGCCTTGACCAATGCAAACACCACCCAGGATTGTAGAATTTGCACCTATCCATGTTCCATCGCCAATGCTGATACTTTGTGACATCCCTTTCCCAGCCCTGTGTGTTGAATCTCCGATCTCATGAGTACCAGTAACAATCACACACCTTGGTGCAATATCCACATTTTGACCTATTTTTACCAATGCATCTCCCCCTGCAATTAATGTGTCGTGACCGATAAAAGAATCATTGCCTATTGACAGGAATTTTAGCCTTATAATCACTGAACTTACAACTCTGACATTGTTACCAATTCTGAAACCACGAAGCCGGAGTAAAAATGATTTGAAGGGGTATAGTCTTGTTTCGGGAAGAAAAGGAAATAGCAATTGGATAAGATAGGATAACATATTCAACCTTAATTGGGATGAATGCTTAGATACTAAAGAATAAGTGAATATATTGATCCACAACATTCTCTAACTCAAAGGGTCTCCAGCTCTCTGCTGGAGGATGTATTGCATTACCAGTCAGGCTTGATTCAATTGCTTGTGCCATAGCAAAAGAATCTCCAACTGGTACCAATTGGCCATATTTACCATCGGCCAATATTTCTCGTGGTCCACCTGGACAGTCCGTGGCAATACTTGGCACGCCACAATATAGGGCTTCAATCAACACTCCTCCTAAACCTTCCCAACGCGAGGAAAGGACAAAGAGGCAGGCTCTTTTCATGTATGGATATGGATTCGCAACAAAGCCTGGCAATTGTACCTTGTCATCTAAACCAAGTTGTTTTATCAATGCCTCTAGTTTAGTCCTGTCCCCTCCCTCGCCTAGAATGATGAGGCGGACCGGACGTACCTGTTGTGCCATGGCAAAAGCCTGGATCAATGTCGCGAAATCCTTCACTGCCGTCAAAGCACCCGCTGCCAGTATTACCGGTGGTTCACCAACTTCAAACCAAGGATGGTATAATGGCGCTTCTGCCAAGGCACACAATTCGGGTGTTACTATCGGGTTATAAATTACATGGATTCTGTCATCAGGTATCCCGTAATTCATAACTAGATCATCAGCTACACCTTTCGAAATCGCTACAATACAGTCGGCCCATGGGTAGAATCGCTGGACCAAATGTGGCAGCAACCGTACACGATAATCGGATGAGTCCATCTTAACATGACTAGAGAGCGGGGCACGTTCACTAACTATTACCCTAGTTGGGACTTGGGCTAGCCGTTTTGCCCAAAGAGCAATAATGTTGGTGTACAGCCCAGAATACAGGATGTCGGGTTGTTCGCGTCGCAGATAGGCAACCAAGGCTGGCAAACTCAACAATGATCTTGATGCATTAAGATCAATGACTCGCACGTGTTTCGGTACCTCTGAAAGAAACGAGCCACTAGCGCGCGCTAATACCAGATCTACCTTGTATCCACGTGAACTGATGCCGCCAGCCAACTTGAGCATTGTCCGTCCTGCTCCACCCCAATCTAGACTAGGCCAGTAAATAGCCAGATGATGTGATAAAGTGCTCATTCATTTTCCCTTGTGGATGGTAATCAAGACCATACTTGCATCCAATGTGCGAATAAGGAAGCCGGTTATTTGGGACTCGCAGTTCAACTTGATGTTTTCGAGGCTAATGATCGAATTCGTTGTGCTATTTTCTTTCGCTGGTAAGCCGAGAAACCGGCAAAAATGGCGAGTGCCAGAAAAAATCCAGAAGTCAAACCAGCCAATAGAATAAACAATATCCATCCCTTCAAACCGAAAAAAGCATTGCAAGGTACAAGAGTGGACCCCCAAGTAGCAAGCAGCAATACCAATATAGTCACCGATACAGGCCTCAATACTCCTTTGATTTGAGAAATAAGTGGGACCTTCAGGAAACGACCTATCAGAACTGGAAAGCCGATGCTAATGATGGAGCGCCCTGCCAGAATTCCAACGCATAGTCCAACAACCCCCAAGTCAAAATACTTGATTAAGATACCGGCAGCGAGAAGAGACAGGGTAATCGAAATAGTACTTATCAAGACCTTGCCTTCAAGGCGAAGGGTAACATCAATAATATTGGAATCATTGCGGATGAAGACAAATTGGGTGACAACCATAACGATAAGCAGGTTAGGAAGAGCACCCACAAAGTAATCTTTACCTACCCATAGTTCGATGAAAGGACGGTTCCAGACTAATATTGACGCACCCAATACGGTTACTATTAACCAGGTGATTGCCATGATCTCTCCCCGTATACTGGCTGCTTTTATTAAATCACCAGAACCAATAATCCCACCTAAACCTGGAATGACGCCAAAGAACATTATTGCTACAACACTAATGAGCGTTTCAGGTGCGTATTTCGTCAGAGAGTATGAAGTTACCGATTCTACTGATCCAAGCAAGCCAAGTAAAACAACATCGCTTGCTATCATTAGGTTCATCAACGTATTCCATGACAAGAACCACCAACTTAGACTCAAAAAATGCCGGATTTGGTTACGAGAAGGACGTGCTACACCAAACCAAGGTATGAAGGTACGCGCGACCATTAAGTAGAGCAGACCAGTCAACAGAGTCATTGTCAGAGCAACCGCAGCAACTCCGATTATGCCGGTGTCGAGGTGCAGTGCTAGCCAGGTGAGTCCTCCCCCTATGAAAACCAGGATGACAGAGAGGCCAATACGCTGATAACTTAGGTTTTCACCTTCCAACGCTGATTCAGGCAAAGTAGCCAGGCTCGTAGTAACCAGGTTGGCCACAAGAAGTGCGGTTGTAGCGCGTACTGTCCAGATATACTTTTCTGGTGCATGTAACCAAAAAGGCACAAACCATGTAATTAAACCTCCTGTGATCCCCATTGTGGGTAGAAATAGCATCCAAATTACTAAAGTTGCACCCACATAACGTCGTTTTAGTTCATAATCAGTGGAAGCTTGTTGGTTTGCTATGGTCGATTGAAGTACCTGGGTCGGTTTTCCGCTAGTCGGAGCAAGGTAACCCACCAGACGATTTAGAATCTGCCAGGCTCCATAGTAGTAATCGCCTAATCCAGCTACCATCCAAGGTGTTACAAAGAAAGCAACTATGAGCCGTGCTCCGTAATCTAAAGCTGAAGTCAAGGCGTTCAGGGAGGCTTTTTTTGTCAGACTATCGTCTGAAAAGATCCTCGACAACAGTTTGGATTTCTGGCCAATTCTGGTGATTCCTATGATTCGTGATGGTCCCTTCTTTGAGCAGAACAACATTCAATTTCCTTTGTGTCTTCTATTACGTCGCGCAGCTACCTCTTCCTCTACGACCAGCGTGACCCTAGCTCCAGAAGATGTCGCCGGGTTTCTCAACAAGGCTGATTGATGAGTACTCAATGTGGGGTGCCAAAATACAAACTCTTTCATCTTCCTTAAAGATCGCTTTCTGTATTCAATAACAAAGAGGCGAAAATCCAGAAGGAAAAGCAAAGAAAACTTCCCACTGACAAAAGCCAGGCTTCAAACGTGGCATTGAACAAACCAGCAACTATAATAGCGATAAGGACCAGGTTCGACTTGTCCTTTGGTAAGTTGACTGCATTTAGCCCTTTCCAGCAAGCCCTCCATATCGGTACCAAGAGCGTCGCGACGAGTCCTGTAACACCCACTAAACCCAGTTCTTCTAACGCCCCCAAAAAACTGTTCCCTTTCTCAATCGTATATCCACCGGTACTGAATACTACGCTCTCCATACTAGAACCAGTATTCGCTACGCCCAGCCCAGATCCAAATAACGGCCTGGCCAGAAATCTGTTCCACGTTTCAATCCAAACAGGTAACCGTCCACTACCTTCAAGTTCAATCTCGTTCCTATAAACGAAGCGTCGTATGAGGTCATTCTCCGGATCGCCAAGGTGAATCGCCGAAACTACGAGTCCTAACATCCCCACTATGATTATGCGCGATGCCCACCTTTTTTGTCCAAGTGTCAGGATGAATAAAGAAGCGACACCAGCCAATATGCCGGCTCTGGATTGAGAAGCAAGCAGCTCGATGGCAGCTAACAAGAAAGTAAAGAGCAGCCCTAACTTGACAAATCCCATCCTATGTTTCCCAATTTCAAATCCAAGAATAGGAAGAAAAAAAACTCCATACACTGCACCTATGCCATTAGGATTCATAAACCAGCCACGAAATCTTCCACCCAGAAACGATGCAGACGGCCTGATCGAGAAAAACATGGCATTAGATATGACAATCAATATGGCCATATATAAATACATTCGTAGCATGTATTCTGTCGCACCAATACGAGGATGCAATAGTTGAATTGCAGGAGCGACAAAAAGTAAGAACACCGCGAGTAAAAGCACAGAAATGCTTTTCAACAAAGATACAGTTGGATAGTAGGACAGATAGGATGTCACCATCGAGTAGAAAGCCATCAAACTGATACCGATAGCTACGGGGTTTATTGCTAGTTTCTGTTTTCGGATCAAGTATGCCGATAATAGTCCCAACAAAAGCAGGAACATCCAACGCGTCAAGTCAAATGCCGCAATTTGAAATTGAGCAAACAGGAATATTAGTGGGCATGCATACAAAAGAAGATCGTATAGATTATTGCTTACGAGTACGAACAGAACGAGCGAAGTCGCTAGCGAGATAAATAGAGTTCCTTCAGGAAAAATCGCCACGCTGGCCCCAGCCACAAGGGAAATCACAAGTGGTAGAGTAATACGAACATGTGAAGACTTTCTATGTAGGAAATGTAATACAAGTGCCATCGTCGTAACACCATCAGTGGTCAGTGACGGGTGTGACGTTCTTGGTTGATTCATCAATCAAATAGAAGGAACCTTCTAAAGCAACATTAGCGGTCACGGTTCCATATTCAGGAACTGTAATTTCCACATTCGTTTTTGACCCAAGAGGAGCATAAGCATACAAGAGCCATTGTCTGTTGGAACTTGATCCTTTTACTCGTGCAAGGCTCATGACAGGAAACTCCGTATCAAGTGACCAAGGTTGAGCAGGATCCAGGTTGGTATTGAGCAAGAACATTCTGTTGACTGTGCTATACTCGGGCGGAATATCTCTTTGGTACGGATGTTGGCGGACGGTGTTGGCTACTAGAGTGCTATTTCTCCAGAATGACTGCAAAACAGGATTTGTATAGATCCGATCTACGGCATTGATGAGTGGCACAAACCACGGCAAAATCGCGGCACGATCCTGTTCCCACCCTCGGTACTCCCTTACGATTCTAGGTCTGACCAACCACATCCCAAATTGGACAAACCCTCCATAACGTTCAGGCGTGAATGATTGGCCAAGTTGAGCATATATATCTCGCCCTGCTTGATCTCCATCCCAGCTCGAAAATTCGTACCAGAAAGAAGGATTCAACTGATGAGCCTCGTTCAAGATAAAGACCCAGTTCATCGCTTGGAACAGAGGGCCCATGACATTATTATCTCTCTCAGATAGTGCCCAAATATACAACGACGGTGAACCACCCTGCCAAAAAAGCGGGTGGGGATCTATACGGTCGGGGACATACAGAGAGTATTCTTTCCATCCGTCCCATCTGCCAAACCATCCCGGGCCGAAGGCTTCATAGGCGATGAACTTGGACCTGGCCTGCCAATTGGGATTTCCTAGACCATCTCTGAATCCCTGAACAAGTGCGCTATAACGTTCTGTCCAAGCATCGGCAAATACTTGACGTTTGAAATTGTCATCACGGCCATAACCGTACAGGTCAATATAGTGTTTATCCGTCTCAGCGTTCGGCCACCTTAACCTGGTTGCTTCATTATTGGAGATAAAGATCACTAGAGGAGGATTGGGATACCAGGAGATGACCTGCTGCATCAGTGAACTTGAACCCCATCTTTCACCTACTTCATACCAGTAATTTACCGGACCAAAAGGAGAAATCCTTTCTTGGATGGTTCCATCAAGGGAAACAACATTCGGATTCTGACTGGGTGGAAGATTAAAGTAGGCGGGATCATCATACAGATAGTGCTCCCATTGTGTTCCAACAAAGCTGATGGGAAGATTCAGTTGTGCCGCTTCCTTAATTGGAGATTCAAGGTAACCCGTACAGAATTGGCCTGGTTCGCAATCAGGATCGGGATAGGGAATGTTGAACCAAGGTAAAAGATGATGACCTTGATCCACCATTTCGAGTTGCCATCCGGGATAATATCCTGCCGTACTTGCATCGTAGTTCCACCATGTCGAAGCATTCCATGATCCTATAAGCGGCAACGGATGATTTGTCTCACTGTTGGGGGCGAGAGCCTCCTGTCTAATTTCGTCATAAATGCTGCTTGGTGTAGGTGTCGGCGTAGGCGTAGGTGTGTCCGTCGGTGTTGGCGTCGGCGTGTCGGTCGGCGTTGGGGTGTTGCTCGATGTAGGTGTCGGCGTAGATTGGCGCGACACGAGGGGCAGGTAAACCTGTGGTGTGAGCGTGGAAGCCAAGTCTCTGGCTGCCTGTGTCGTCAGGAAATGACGAGCCCAGATCAAGCCGGCCAGTCCTGCTGCCACAACCAATGCCATTAGCAGTTGTCTTCTCAAGATTTTCTTATTCATGACAGTCCTCCCTGGGTTGTGGATTGACGTTCACTCCCAGGGATACCACGCCCTCTCACTTTTGCACAAGAGCAGTGGTGCACCGCCTTGTTAGCAGTTCAAATTACCCTCTTCACATATGGGATAAGTAGAATTATCCTTGCCGTTATTGCGGATAATAAGAAAACTATTATTGTAATAACTGGAACCGATATTATGGGCTCAAATCTCCCGACTGAAAAACCAAAATACTGTAGGACGTCAAGAAAAATGGGATGAATAAGGTAAATCCCCAAAGTCAACTCTGCTATCTTCTTTACATTAACGGGATAAGGATTTCTGTTTAGGCGCATGAGAATATAGAACATAGATAAAGATGTCGGAATAACGGTAATGCTCAAATAGCCATAGAAATAAAGCCCTTCCTGAAGACCATACCTTGTTGACAGTAAGAAACAGCCCAATGCAGTAGCGGTTGAGAACAAAACAACCAATATAGAATGAAATCTTCTATAGCGATTACCATTTGCTGTACTTGTTAGATAACCGGCCACAAAATAGGGCACATATAACAGAAACACATTGGGGAATAGTCTGTCTTCTGGGAAGTAAAGTCTTACAATTGCAGAGCTTGCAGATGCCATGATGAACATCAATATGCAAATGAATGAAAGTACTTTTGGCGATAATACACTCACTAGCCTCCCTATAAACGGAGTGAATAAGTAAAGGCCCATCAGCATGTATAAAAACCACATGTGAGGATAAGGTATACCTAAAAGAATATTCTCGCCGAGACTGAGCCAGGTGACCGGCTCTTCTTTTATGATTCCTTTTGCATAGGCCCACCCCGAATAAAAGACGGTCCAAAATACTAAAGGTACAAAGATTTTCGACGCCCTTCTTTTGTAGAAACTGATCAAGTCCTCATGTTTCTCTGGATTTAGCAACAGCGAACCACTGACCATAACAAAGATGGGTATACACCATCTAACAAAAGAGTTATATATATTCCCAATCCACCAAGAAAGGCTTCCTAATTCGGCCTCCACCACAACTTGCCCTGAGACGTGGAGAAAGATAACTGCGAATGCAGCTATAACCCTTGCATTATCAACCCATATCATTTGGGTACGACCAAATCTGGTTGAGACGCTCGAATTCAGCAGCATACACACCCTACTCATGAGCATCAAATCCTGCTTTCGAATCGGCCGTCATTGCTCTTTTACCACCTCAGCTTGTGCCCAGAAAGTGATCAATCTCGATCGAGGGAGGCCAACCATTCCCGCACCAGCCCCCAACTAAGTTGGAACCGGGCGTAGTAGTATACGATCTTCAGATACTCGTCCCGCACGTACTGCCGTGACAGTTCGTCCGTCCACCAACGGCGTTGATAAGGGGTTGAATCGAAAGGGACTGGGGCCATTTGGATACGGACCTGATCGCCCAGCAAGAGCCGGTAGGTCCAGCGCGCCCGCCGCATGTGGTAGGGGTCGCTGACCACGATCACCGAGTTAGCAGGCGACTGACTTTCCGCTATGAATTCTTTCAGCTTGACTGCTTCCGAGTACGTACTTGTTACCGAAGACCCGTCTATAGCAATGGCCTGCGGCGGTACACCTTGCTGGAGAGCTCGTTCTCTGCCGTGTTCTGCATGGTTTGCCTGGATGAGATGGCACCACGTTCCTGTGAAAAAGATCTGCTTCCCATACCCCTGCTGATATAACTGAATGGCATAGTCAGTCCGGTAATCTGGGCCGCTGATGACGTGGATCACATCGGCCGGATGGAGATCGTCTTCCACCACCAAATAGTCACCGATGGCCAGTAGGATTGGCTTGCGGGCCAGAAACAGGGTTGCGCAGGCCAGGACAACGATGGCCACGATGATGGGAATGTGTTTCATCTCAATTGGCCTTTCCCCCTCTCCCGGACTGTTGTTGCGCCACTGCTGGGAGGCTCTTCCGCTGGCGGGGACGGCGCTTTCGTCCTGCATTTCTATCCTGGTGATACTCATAGTAGCCGTAATAATAGCGGCCTCTGGATGTGGGCACGGCATTGAGAACCACCCCGACCAGGTTGGCCCCCACCTGGCGCAGGCTTTCCACTGCCTGACGCGCAGCCTTGCGCGGAGTGTGGCTGGCCTTCAACACCAGGAGAACGCCGTCCACTCTATGTGCCAGCAGCGCCGCGTCGGCCACAGGCAGCACCGGCGGGCTGTCTATCAGCACTACGTCCACCTGGTGCGTCAACTGGTCCAGCAATTCCTCCATGCGCCGGGATCCGAGCAATCCCGCCGGGTTGGGCGGCAGTTCTCCACTCGGCAGCACCTGCAGCCCCTCTATCTGGGTGGGGTGCAACCTGCCGTCGGTGCACCCTGCCAGCAATGACCCACTGAGCCCCCACCCCCGCTGGTCCCCGACCCCCTCCTCTGCGTGCAAGTCAAGGCCGAACAACTGGTGTAGCCGCGGGTGGCGCAGGTCGGCATCCACCACCACCACGCTGAGCCCTGCCTGGGCCATGGCTGCTGCCAGGTTGGCTACGGTGATGGACTTGCCCTCGGTGACCCCAGGGCTGGTCACCAGAATTGTCCGGAGGGGACTGTCGGGGCTGGAGAAGCGGATGTTGGTGTACAGTATGCGGAAGGCCTCGGCGACAGGTGAGTGAGGATGGGTGACCCCGACCAATTCCTCCTCCCCCTTCGCCAGCCGGCCGATGGCAGCGAGGGTATCCAGGCCTAGCATCCGGCTGGCATCGTCGGGTGTATGGATCGTATCGTCCAGGTACTCGAACAGAAAGACTAGCCCTCCCGCCAGCAAGGCACCGACCACCGCACCCAATGCCGTGTTCCTCAGCTTGCGGGGCCGAACTGGCTCCTCCACCATCCTCATACTGGCCGGTTCTACCACGACAATGTCTCTACTCTGGACAGTCCCTGAATCTCGCGCAATCCGCATGAAGGCTGCCACTACTCCATTGGCAATCTCTACAGCCAGGCGAGGGTCATTGTCCTCAACCGTCAATCTGATCACCGAAGTCTGGGGGATCAAGTCTACCTGAATCTTTTCCTCAGTTTGGCGCGGGTCCAGGCCGAGGGTCTGGGCTACTGCCTCGATGACCGGGCGCCTGGTTAGCAGTTCTTGGTAGGTGGCGGCCAGGTGTTCGCTCGCCAGGATGGCAGTATACCCATCGTCTGCTGTCCCCCCGACCCTGACCAACAGGCTGGTTGATGCGCGGTACACGGGGGGTATCCAGGAGGAAACCAGAAATGCACTGGTCGCCCCCAGCAACGTACAGCCCACGATCAACCACAGCCAGCGGCGAAGCACCTGGAGGTACCAACGAAGCTCTAGGTTTTCCATAAGCGATCCCTTCGCAACTATTAAGTAAAAAACAAACAGGGCTCATGGAAAGTGACTGCGCTGCGAGCCCAATCATCTGCTATCCAAGGCTCAACCGTGTGCGTTCAATGTCAGAGCCTTCAACCAAGAAACAGCGACGTATGCAGACCGTGTTAAACAGGCTACACAAGTGCCCCGTCACCCAGTCCCCAGAGCCCGGGTGCCCCGCCAGGTGGGGCTGAACGGACCAAAGTTTCGATGTGATCCACACCCTGTGAGAAGCAACGATCCGTTATTTTGCTATCTTGCCCCCTCCTACAAGAGTATGTTCTGCGATGAGACAGATGTCACAGAAGACAAACCAGGCTCACAGGATAGAAATCCCCATGAGCCTGAGCATCTGCAATGCAGGGCTTAGCGTGAGAGTTGTGGTGCCAGGGCTTTCAGCGAGGAAACAACAATGCCTGAGGATATGATGCAGTTCGGCTATACAGGTGCCCGGGTTGCCTGTTATCTTCAGTAACGGATGCCAAACAGGGACAGTTATGTCAAAAATCTATACAATATGAGCCCATACAAGCAACAAGCCGCCACTCCGTATTCCTCCACGGGCAGCGGCTTCTCATTCCATTCCGAACCCTCCTTCGCCAGAATCTATCCTAAGACGGTAACGTATCAGGATATGATGATCCTATGTATAGTATAGCACAACACCTATATTTGTCAAGCATTCCGCACCATTTGCAGAATTTTTAAGGAATTCTTCACCGGGTCTTAACATAACGCGAAAGTCTGGGCTCTACTCCCCCCAATCCACCAGCAGGTGTTCCGCCAGCCAGCCGACGAGGGGACCAAAGTTCCACCACAGGAAACGCAGCAGGCGGGGGCTATGGATGCGGTAGATCAGCCAGGCCACCGTCGCGCGGAGCCCCATTTTGAAACACCCTGAAAGCCTCCGGGTTGTGTACTGGCCCTTGTTGTCGCCAGGACAATGGAGTTTCCAAGATTTCCCCCTGCCCATGATTTGTGGTATAATCTTAAATTAATAGCCCCGGTGTTGGAGGACTTGGCCCGGGGCGGTAGTTTGCGCATAGGAGACGCTTTTGTTCAATCCGATTGATGCATTTCTGGGGTTGTTCTCCCTGGATATTGGCATTGACCTCGGCACAGCCAACACGCTCGTCTACGTGCGAGGAAAGGGTATCGTGATCAATGAGCCGTCCTGGGTAGCCATCGAACGGGACTCCAGGAAAGTCCTGGCCATCGGTTCCGAGGCCAAGGAAATGGTCGGCCGCACACCTGCGAACATCGTCGCCATCCGCCCGTTGCGTCATGGCGTGATCTCAGAGTTCGACGTCACCCAGGCCATGTTGGATTACTTTATCAAGAAGGCACACAGCCAGTTATTGCTCCCATTCCCCCGTCCCCGCGTCGTCGTGGGTATCCCCAGCGGTGTGACCGAGGTCGAGAAACGCGCGGTGTACGACGCCACGGTCGCCGCCGGCGCGCGCGAGGTTTTCCTGATCGAAGAACCGATGGCCGCGGCCATTGGGTGCGGCATGCCGGTGACGGAGGCGCGCGGCAGTATGGTCGTGGACGTCGGCGGCGGTACGACCGAATTGGGAGTCTTCTGTCTCGGAGGTATCGTCGTCAGCCGCTCTCTGCGTATTGCTGGCGACGAGATGGACGAAAACATTATGCAATACGCTCGCCAGAAATACAATCTCTACATCGGCGAGCGGATGGCCGAACAGGTGAAGGTGGCGATCGGGTCGGCGTATCCGCTGCCCGAGGAGATGACGATGACGCTGCGTGGACGCAACCTGGTGACCGGGTTGCCCGAGACCATCGAAGTCAGCAGCATCGAGATCCGGGAGGCGCTGAGCGGGTCGGTCGGCATTATCGTAGAAATGATCAGGGACGCGCTGGACGAGACACCGCCCGAGTTGATCGCCGACTTGATGGAGATTGGCATCTGCCTGGCCGGTGGCGGCGCTCAGTTGAGAGGGCTGGCCGAGCGGGTCAGTGAAGAGACGAACATGCGGGCCTGGGTGGCCCCGGACGCAATGACGTGTGTGGCCCGTGGGGCGGGTAAAGTGCTGGAGTCACTGGACATACTGCGCGAGGTGTTGGTCGGCACCGACGACCGGCGTCCCAGGCGCTCTTCTAGTTCCAGTTCTGGTTTTGGTTTCTGATTCACCTCCACGTGGGCCGGGAAGGATGGCCGGCGTCTGATCACTGTTTGGTGGACTTATGAGAGAGTCTCCCCACCGTTCCTGGCTTCCCCTGGGTTTGTTCGTCCTCGGCTTGTTGCTTCTGGTATTCGGGGAGGCCGGCTACCTGACCCCGGCGGAGAATGCGCTGCACTACGTGCTCGACCCGTTGCAACGCGTGCTCGCCCGCACGCTCGCGGCGACGGGCGACCTGTTCCAGACAGTGCGCCAGGTGCGTGAACTGCGCACGCGAGTCGAGGAACTGCAAGCGCAGGTGGACGCACTGACCATCGAGAACATCCGCCTGAGAGAGTACGAGGCCGACGTTCAGCAATTTCGGGCGATGCTGAACTTTGTCAGTGAGTATCCGGTCTCCGTCCCGCTGGGTGCCGACGTGATCGGCCGGGGGGCCTGCACTACCTTCCCGTGTGGAGAGGTCGTGGGTACGGAACCGAACCCCTACCTGCGCTACGTCACGATCAGCGTGGGGGCACTGCAGGGGGTCAAAGTCGGGATGCCGGTCGTCAGCAATGGCCCCGGGTTGGTGGGGCGGGTCGCGCGGGTGTACCCACGCACGGCCAGAGTACAACTGCTCACCGACCCTGAGAGCGCCGTCGCGGCCCTCCTGCAGACCTCGCGTGTGACCGGCCTGCTCGTGGGAAAGCCCGACGGCACGTTGCGGATGGAATACATCCCGCAGGAGGAAAACGTCAGCGTCGGTGACATGGTGTTGACCTCGGGGCTGGGCGGCGTGATGCCCAAGGGGTTGGTCATCGGCCAGGTGGCCGAAGTACAGCAGATGGACTATGCGCTGTTCCAGACGGCGATCGTGCGGCCAGCGGTTGATTTCTCACGGATGGAGGTGGTGTTGGTGATCACCGCGTTCGAGCAGATTCCGTTGGAGGAGCCGTGAGCCAGGAGCGTGCGATGAATCTTTATCTGAGCCTTCCCTTACTGACCGGCGTGGCGCTGGTCCAGACGGTCCTCCTGTCGCGGGTCAACCTGTGGGGAGCGCGACCGGACCTGATGTTGCTGCTCGTGCTGATCTGGGCTGTCGTGCGCGGTGTAGACGAGGCGCTGGTATGGGGGTTTATCGGCGGCCTGATCGTTGATTTGCTCTCCGGCGGACCGCTCGGTACGACTGCGCTGGCGTTGGTCGTGGTGGCATTCCTGGCCGGGCAGTCCTGGGGACAGGGCCTTGGTTCGCCCGTGATCCAGTTGGTATTCCTGGCCCTCATCGGCATTACTGTCTATCATCTGATCCTGTTGACGATTCTGGCCTGGACGGGATATGCAGTGGATTGGGTAGGCGCGCTATTGCGCGTGGCCGGTCCGTCGGCATTGCTCAATGCGGCGTTGGCTCCCTTCGTCCAACGGCCCATGGGCTGGCTGGAGCGGAGAACCCGGCGGGAGAGGTTGGCGTTGTGACTGCGCGCGACGTACCACAACAGGCTGCGCAGGGAGGTTGGCAGGCGCGCTGGGCAGCCATCAAAGGCGCCCCCCGCGTCGTCGTGTTGGGCGTGCTGATCCTGGGCGTCTTTGGCATATTTGGCCTGCGGTTGTGGAACCTGCAGTTTGTGCAGGGCGCGTACTACCGTGAACGGGCTACTTATCAGAGCACGGAGATCGTCACCATCCCGACCGCCCGAGGTATCATCTACGACAGAGATAGTACGCCCCTGGTGCGCAACGTCCCCAGTTTCGACGTCACGATTGTCCCCGCCTATCTGCCCGACGACGAGGATGAGATGGAGGCTGTGCTCATCCGCCTGGCCATGCTGCTCAACGTGCCCTACACGACGGCTGGCGTGCGCACGAGCGTAGACGAGCCCCCACCACCAGGGCTGCGCGAGATGGTGGAGGAGGTGGATTTCCTGGCCCCCTACAGTCCGTTGGTCGTCAAACGAGGGGTCGAGCGGGACATGGCGTTGCTCGTGGCGCAGCAGGCCATCCTCATGCCGGGTGTTTCGATCCAGGTCGAGTCGGCGCGCGAGTACCCGTACGGCCTGCTGGTATCACAGATGCTGGGGTACCTGCTGCCTATTCCTGAGGAAGGTGAAGAGGAATACGTCGCGCAGGGCTATGAACCGGCCACGGACCGTATCGGCGTTGACGGCGTCGAAGCGACCTACGAGGACGAGTTGCGGGGGCAAAAAGGCCGGCAGATCGTCGAGGAGGACGTGTTGGGCCGGGTGATCCGTGTGCTCGAGGAGCAGGCCGCGCCTGTGCCTGGCAACAACGTATACCTGACGCTTGATCTCGATCTGCAGCGGTTTGTCGAAGAAGCGCTGCGACGCGGCATGGCGAATGCGAACTCTCCGCGCGGGGTGGCCATCGTGATGAACCCGCAGACGGGCGAGATTCTGGCGCTGGTCAGCCTGCCGACCTACGATAACAACCTCTTTACCCAGGGCATCTCGGCGCGCGATTGGCAGCGCCTGAGCGAAGACCCCCACCGCCCATTGCTCAACCACACCATCGCGGATCGTCTGCCACCTGGGTCGGTGTTCAAGATTGTCCTGGCTGCCGGCGCGCTCCAGGAGGGCGTCCTCACGCCCTACACGCGCCTCACGTGTCCAGGGAAGATCGTCGTACCCAACAAGTACTATCCCAACGACCCCGGCCGTGCACAGCCGTTTTACTGCTGGAACCACGCTGGCCACGGTGCGCTCGATATCGTGGGTGGTATCGCTCATTCGTGCGATATTTTCTTCTATCAGACCGGTGGTGGTTTTGAAGAGACCCACTTCAAAGGGCTGGGAGTCGACCGGATTGCCCACTACGCTCGCTTGTTCGGCTTCGGGGAGCCGACCGGCGTCGAGTTGCGGGCCGAGATTGGCGGGCTGGTGCCCACCTCGAGCTGGAAACGGCTCACCGTCGGTGAGAGCTGGTCTACCGGCGACACGTATAACCTGTCCATCGGGCAGGGCTACCTGGAAGTGACGCCGCTGCAGATGCTCAACGCTTTCAATGCCGTTGCCACCGGCGGCACGCTCCACCGCCCGCGCATCGTTCACCACGTCGCCGATGCCGACGGAAACGTGGTTCAGCCTTTCGAGCCCGAAATTATCCGCACACTGCCCATCAGCCCGGAGAACTGGTCGCTGATTCAACAGGGGATGGAGGGGGCGGTGGCCTACGGCACAGCGCCGCGCATGCGCATTGAGGGGCTGCGCATCGCCGGCAAGACGGGCACGGCCCAGTATTGCGACGATATTGCGCTGGAGACCGGCATCTGTGGCGTCGGGCTGGAACAGCCGACCCACGCCTGGTTTGCCGCCTTTGCACCCGTGGAAGCGCCAGAAGTCTCTGTCATCGTCTTCCTGTACAACGGCGGCGAAGGCTCGACGATGGCAGTGCCGGTGGCCCACGATATCCTGGAGCACTATTTCAAGCGCGATGAGACCTGGGCCGCCCCCGAGACGGGGGCTTGGAGCAATGGCTTGCAGCGCGATGAGGCCACGTCCACGTCCTGACAGCGTCTTGCGTGCCGTGGGAGTTGGCGGGGCCGGCGCGACTTGGGGGCTGGGCCTGGCCCGCCTGGCAGCGGAAGCCGGTTTCCTACCCCTGCTCTACCACTTTCCCCTGGCCGTCGCCACCGTCGCCCTCGTCTTCTCCGCGCTCCTCCTCACCCTATATCTGTGGACAATCCGCCCCAGGAACACCGGGGCAATCCCTCCCTCCCCCCCCTCATCGCCCATTGTTCATTGGTTCATTGTTCATTGTTCATTGTCCCATTGTCCATTGTCCCATTGTCCATTGTCCCATTGTTCATTGTTCATTCCCCTGTCCCTCCCTCTCCTCTACGTCACGGGCCTCGTGCCCCGTCCGCTCGCTGGCGGCGTATTGCTGGTCGGCGGGGCCATATTGGCACTGCTCCTGGCATGGGGAGGCCGGGCGCGCTGGCTGCCACCTGCTGGCTTGGGTGTGGTGGTGCTGGCGCTGTACCTGTGCACGCTCCTGCCGACCGTCGGCCTGGCCGACACGTTCGAGTTCCAGGTCGTCGTCCCGCGGCTGGCGGTGGCCCATCCCACCGGTTACCCACTCTACGTCCTGCTGGGCAAATTGTTC
>Ga0315296_10000683_pt1 | contig 30395 bp, 31 predicted proteins | sample YL17G14_18_MG_FD_203921 | JGI IMG/M metagenome (GOLD analysis project Ga0315296, IMG submission 203921) | Sediment microbial communities from Yellowstone Lake, YNP, Wyoming, USA - YL17G14_18 | ecosystem: Environmental > Aquatic > Freshwater > Lake > Sediment | place: USA: Wyoming | collected... | reverse complement strand
TGAGTTTTCCCCATGTCACGCCTGCTTGTACTCTCACTGCCATAGACGGCTCATCGATCTCGATGATTTCTTCCATGTCAGTCATGTCAACCAGTATGCCTTTCTTTGAGGATATTGTGCCAAGAGAGCCTCCAGAGCCTCCTCCTTTGGTGGTCAGAGGTGTTTTTGTCTCATTTGCCAACTTCACGATTTCTATGACTTGATCTGTAGTCTGAGGCTTGACGACAACTTTCGGAAGCTCAAAAGTATCAGAGAAAGGTGACAAGAAGCGTATTCCGATCGCAGTAGATTCAACGCTTGCCGCAAGACGAACGAAATCCTTGTTCGAGACTCTTTCAGATCCCACAATTTTGGCGAGTCGCTCAAAAAGAGAATTTGCATTCAAATGTTGTTTCCACCATTTTGCCTATTTCATCCTTTGTTCTCAGCATGAATCAGTAGAAGAGGTCCATGATGAAATCATGCTGAAAATGGTTTTGCCTATTCATATACTTTTTCCGCTCAACAACTGAATTTGCTAAAGAACTGACTGCAGTTGCGGAAACGAGAAGATCGCGTCAGAACCTGCGTTTCTCCGTCTACAATTTCAAATCGGGCCTGCCAATCTTGTTTGGGTATGTTTAAATAAAATAGGCATTGCATCTTCCATTATGTCAGGCGAGAACGAGAAAATTCTTGATAGGATCGCAGATTTCATAGTTGACATCGGCGTTGGAGGAGGAAGCATTCGCGACCTAGTGAAAGAAGCATTGATGAGGGGTATACGTCCTTACGAAGTATTCACAAGAGGAATGGTCAAAGGCATCACAATCTTCGGGGAGAAGTACGAAAGCGGAGAATATTTTCTGACCGAGCTTGTCGGGGCAGGAGAAATCATGAAAGAAGGAATGGAAGAGATTTCGCCCCTCTTGACGAGCAAAGATGTGAAGCCTGTAGGCAAAGTAGTTATGGAACTGTTGCTGGAGACCTTCACGACATTGGAAAAAACATAGTGAAAATGCTTCTTTCATCGGTTGGTTTCGCCGTTTATGATTTGGGAGTGGATGTCTCTGCGGAACAATTCGTTGATGAAGTCAAAAGAACTGAAGCGGACATAGTGGCTATGTCAGCTTTGTTAACCACTACTATGAACAGCATGAAAGTCACAATAGAAGAAGTCCGAAAAGCTGGACTCCGAGACAAAGTGAAAATCATTGTTGGGGGTGCCCCGATAACTGAGGAGTTCAGCAGAGAAATAGGAGCCGACGCGGCCGCTATGGACGCGGGACACGGAGTTCGAATCTGCAAGGCATGGATGCAAGGAAGTGCTTGAATGAGCAGAATGGCAGATCGAGAACGTTTCACAGCGACGATGCACTTCAGAAAGCCTGACCGCTTGCCGTTTTGCGAATGGTTCGGCTACGACTATGAAACCATTGTCAACTAGCTCAAGCAGGGAATGCCTTTGAGCAGCTTAGCTTTCCAGCGAGACGGCTTCGCCGGAGGCCGGTGGGGGCCAAGGCCTGATCTGACAGGAAGCTTCTTTGGGCTTGACGCGATCGGCGATCGTACGGGTGAAGTGTTCATGATAGATGCTGGTCCGATACCACGCTACGTGAGCACGACGATAAACTCTGACGCAAAACACAGAATTTTCATCAGTTCGGATGGCACGACACAGAAGGTCGCTTTGAACAATCCTGTTTACACCTTTCCTCAGGTGCTAGACTGGCCAGTCAAAACAATGAGTGACTGGGAAGCCATAAAAGATCGATTTGATCCAAAAGATACGCGCCGGTATCCTATCGACTGGAGTGACAAGCTTATCGAGTATTACAAGACGGTCGATCATCCAATCGGTCTAATGGTTTGTGGATTTTTCTACGTTGCTCGACAGTTGATGGGTACGATTAACCTTCTCACATCCTTCTACAGGAATCCAGAGCTTGTTCACAACATGATAGACTTCTGGACGGAGTTTCTAATCGAGAGCAACAAGGAAGCAGTTGAATCTCTCAAGTCGGAAGGGCTGGATTACGTTGGCGTATGGGAGGACTTTGCTTACAAACACGGTCCACACATGTCGCCAAAAATATTTAAGGAGTTCATGTTGCCAAGCTACAAGAAGCTCACTGGTTTTCTCAGAAGAAACGGCGTAGACGTCATAATGATCGACACTGATGGAAACCCCACAGCTCTCATACCGTTGCTTCTCGAAGCTGGAGTTAACGGTTTGTATCCGCTAGAAGTGGCGGCCGGGATGGATGCGCGTACTTTAAGAAACCGATTTGAGAATAGTCTACTGCTTATAGGAAACTTGGACAAAAGACTCCTCTTGAGAAGCAGGCAGGAGATCAAGCAAGAAGTGGAATCTAAGGTTCCTCTGCTCGCGAAGAAAGGCGGGTACATACCAAGCCTTGATCACACCGTCCCGCCTGACGTGCCTTATGAGAATTATCTCTACTATCTCAGTGTTCTGAAAGAATGTCTATAGAAGAAAACTACTTGTTGTTCTTGAGGAGATCCTGAAGTTTGTCCTGAAATTCTGAGTCTCCGCAGACTTCCTCGACGTCCTTGTACCATTTCTTCTTTGTGCCAACGGATTGTCGCATCTTCCAGCCCATTGATTTCGGCTCAGCTTCTATCTGCCGCAGCAGCTTGTCTATTCGAGGGCCCACCTTGTCGAGATATTCTTGGGCTGAGGCATCTTTCCATTTGCCCAGAAACTGGTCTCTTACTAGCTTCAGGTTTGTTGTTACCGTGTAGTAGAAGCCCCAATCTTTGGCGAGTAGTCTTGAGATGTAGGAACTGTTTATCATATGGTTGTCGTCTGAACCCGCTAGTTCATGCTCAGCGAACAAGATTATGAGGTCTTTAATGTCCTTCTCATTGATCTTCACGATCTGAGTTTTTTCAAGAATGATATCCGCTATGCTTATGGTAGGGTAGTCAACTTCGAGACGATGCGTGAAGTCTATCGCGTGGCACATTGCGAGTTTGTCGTAGAAAACGTCTACTTTCACGCCGTCGTTTTCTATGAATAGGTCTCTGTTTTCCATGGGCAGAACAGTTTTGATGGGAGTGTACTTCAACTTCTCGAAGAGCTTCTTTATCTTGTTTCTGTCCTTTGAATAGGCTATGAAGTCGAGGTCGGTTGCCTGTCTGTCCATCATGTCCTCATGAAATTTTCTGAGTCTTGGGGATTGTATCTTTACTGCAACGGCTCCCAAGAGCCGCAATTCGATGCCTTCCTTCTTGGCGGTTTCAACGATCTCCAGTCCTTTCCTGACGTACTTCGCTGAAAAACCGTATTCCGATTCTATTTGGTCCATCAGCTATTCTCCAATTTTGTATTTCTTGCGTATCTCGGCAATTTTCGCTTCTATCTCCTTAGGCAGCGGCTCAGGTTTGTGAGTTCGAAGAATCTCCTTTACGCGTTCATTTGCTCTCTGAAGGAATGTTTTTCCGCCCAGCTCCATCCATTTTTCTCGGCTGTGTTTCTCGAACACAAAGTCTTTTCTAGGTCGTTGTTCTTTTTCATACCACGCAAGTGTGTGTCTCTGGTCTAGGAAATGCCCTACCCGTCTGCCCTTCTCGATTTTTGAACACACATTTTCGATCACATCGGTTGCCAGTGTGTCGGGGGTTACATCGATTCCATCAAGCAGACGGCGGGCTGAAGTGATCATATCATCCAGCAGAAGAAGGAGCTCATTGTTGAATGCGCGGGTTGTGTCCAAGCCGTGGACGACAATTGCTCGACTTCCGCCCAGCATTTGAGGTAACAAGGTAAACCCGAGCTCGTAAGCTTCTTGCATGTCCAACATGTGTGAGTCGGGTGACACTGGAGATAGTATTGGCACTCCGATGTGTTTCTCAATCTGCCCCATCGCGCAGGCTTGAACAAAGTCTCCGCGGGAACTCAAGTTGACCATACCTGTTCTCTGATCGAATGATTCATGAACATTGACCCACAACACTGCCATGCCTTTGTTGAGCAATTGCAGGATGACGTCTCCGCTGAGGTACTCGGCCATTTTCTGGGCGATGTTTCCTGCAAAAGTCACTGGACCTGTGTCGCCCATCGGCGCTTCGGTGGCAAGGGCCGGCTGTATTCCCCATCGAGCCACGGCTTTGAGTGTGTCGCAACCCTGCTTGGTCCAGCTCAGTGGTGACACAGCGCAGAGACATATAGTCATCAACGGTCTCTTTTTCAGTTCGTCTTTCCCGCCTGCGATCGCGGTTGCGAGTTCGTAGGTGGGATCGACCGATTGCGTTTCAAGAGTTGTAATGCACACAGGTTTCGTTGTGCTACGGAGGCCCATTATAAAATCATGGAACATGTACATTTCCTTGAACTGTGGAAGCATTGTAACTATCCAGACGCCATCTATGGTGTCAAGATAGTCACAGATTTTGACAAAGTCCTGAACATTTTCCTTGGTCGTTGTTAAGTAATTCTGATTGGCAGCGTCGTAGTAGTTTACATTCAAAACGTGAGGAATAATGTATGGATATCGCTGTCTGCCTATTGTAAGGTCTCTTTTTGGTTCTCTTCCACAAATAGTCACTTCTTTCGGCGTGCTGTTGAGACAGTCTTTCACAAGCCATTCTGGAAAATACACTATGTTGTTTGAACCCAGGTCACAGCCGTTGTTTGCCAGAAGCTTTCTGATTTCTTCATCTTCGATGTTCACCCCGACATTCCTCAGTAGATAGAGTGCACTAGTATGGATTGCGTCCAATTCTTCCTTGTTCAGTATTCTTAAGTCAGGTTTCAACTGTCATTTGCCCCCCTTGGGTGTGATTTCAAGCTTGTTTCTCCATTACTTTTCTTATGACTTCTACGCCTTCTACTGCGTCGGCGGCGTAGTAGTCGGCTCCAACTTCTTTTGCCAGTGTTATGATCCCTGTAGTTCACCAGCCATTCTACGACTAGATTACCTTTGTTTTCGCAGATAAACAGTTTTGTAACTTTGTATTCGTCGACTTTCCTGAATTCGTCTTCCATGAACGGCTTTAGAGCAGCTTTGCCGGACACGGGTTTGTATGGTTGTGCATACACTGTATAGGTGGCGTCTTCGTTGAAGAGGCTCAACATCTTGTTCAGGTCTTTCTTCGCTATGGCTTCACAGAACGAATCAAACAGTTTGACCAGATCACTTACCATACAGAATACTCCTTCTTGCTGTAGGCGTTACCTTTTTTTATCATATCAAAAGTTTTGGTCTTCGCTCAACCAGATGTGAACAGGTAGCTTTTCACTTTGTTCTTATCGATTGACAGAAGCACTCCTTGAAGCATACCTTCCGAATACATGCTGCCAGGGTTGAAGCAGACTGTTCGACCGATTTTCATAGTTCCCTTAGATTCATGAATGTGTCCGTGAAGACCAAGAAGCGGTTGATACTCCTTGATCGCTGAAAGCACTGCCGTACTGCCCACAGAAGCCCGAGAGGTGCCACCTTTTACAGGTCTGAGCTGGCTGTCCAGTTCTGGCGCTTCATCTAGACCAGTGGCATATGGAGGTGCATGAAGTTCAAAAATGCAGGTTTCCATGTTCCTGACTTTGGATGCCATATCCTTTATCTTCTTCAGTAATTCCTCTTCACTGCATTCTCGTGGGGTCTTCCAAGGAGTGGGATTTGTCCATCCGCAGTTAATCATCTCATGCCCGTCGATTTCTATGACCTTTCCTTCGGCTCTCTGTACTACGTCTGACTCGTCTATTATAGAGTCTATGATGAATCTATCATCATTTCCTGGTGCGACGAGACATTTGATCTCTGTTCCCCTCAGGGTCTTTTCGGCAATGCCAATCCACTGTTTCCAACGTTCCGTCATCAACTTGCTGAATATCTCATCGACTTTGTCTTCATCTTCGACTAGGCTTGCATACTCTTCAGGGGTGGTGTAGTATTGGTACAGTCCTGAGTCCATAATCCGCTTTTCGAAAATTGGCAATTCCTTTGGATCCTTCACAGGGTCTTTTCGCCCGAAGAACTGAACGATAGTTCTGCCGTCAGGATACTTTATGATCGGGCAGATTTCCTTTCCAGTGGTGTCTCCCCCTAGAACTATTGCGTCGGCTTTGTAGAATTTTCCGGCGCTAACGAATTTTCTCCAACACACGTCTGATCCGTGTACATCTGTTGCAAAGAAAAGCTTCAACATAGCGGATTCCTTTTCTTCTATCGACCGTGTCCGCGTTTTATAAGGATTATGTAATTCATCAAATGAAACATAACACCAAAAAAAAGGAGATGTTTATGCTGGCGGTATCTCTTTGAATGCTAAGGACAAATCAAGTCCTTTTTGCTTCCAGTAGTAGTATGCTGCGAAGTAGATCACGATGGCTGCAATGTAGAAGAACGCCAGCGTGTAAGTGGTGAAATTAGTCCATGCTCCTCCTGCTGCGGCATATTCTGGACCCCAAATGTAGACGCTTGCCATTGCTCCAAAGAATATCACGGATAATATGCCGGCAATAGTCAGAACGGGTATTCCTCCGATACTCGCCTTCATTGGCATTGTTTCGTATAGTTTCTTCTTGGCAAATGGGAAGACGATGGCCGTCAATCCCACGGCGATGAAGACTGTGAAGACAAGCCAGCCTGCGGCAGATAGCAATGCGGCAATGTTGTAGTTCGGTACGAGCGTAAGTCCGCCGAATACTATACCTAGGATCCATGCTGCGCCGATGGCATATGTTGGCGTCTTGAAACGGTCACTAACGTGAGTGATTCCAGATGGCAAGAGTCTGTCAAAGGACCAAGCAAAGAACAGCCTGCTGAGTACAATCAGATCCATGATTGCCCAAGTGAGCGCCAACAACCAGAGCGCCAAGTCGATTATGATAGCGAATATTGGGCTTGGGGCTAGCCATTCGAATAGACTGAAGGGCATCGTCAGCAGAACCGTAGGAACCTTGAAGAGATCGGGTTGGTTGAATTGAGCCCATCCCAGCGCTCCGATGAAGTTGGGGTTTACCACTACCATTAGACCGACAGACAGCAATATTGCGAGAACACCGTTGAGTACAAGTCCACCCCAAAGACCAGCTAGTTGACGCTTGCCACTATCTGCGCGTTTCATTTCACCAGCAACGAAAGAGCTGAATGTTGCAGTTGTCAACATGCCTGCAAAGCCAAAGATCACCATCATACCCAAAGTCTGTGAAAAGGAAAAGGCTGCTGCGCTTGGGAGCTGATAGCCAGCATTTTGAGCCTGAGTCATTATGTAGCTGTAGGGATCGCTCACACCTGGGTAGTATTGACCTGCAAAGTTATTGAACATGGTCTGGAAGTTGGATTGGCTTCCAATATTGATCAATACAACGGCGTACAAAATCATAGCGATAACGGAAATGGCCGTGACAATCAGTTGATATCTTATGTAAGCCCGCATTCCTGCAATGGTCACGGCCAATGCGGCGAAGCTCATGACGAAGCTCACTATGAATATTCCAGTCGGCTGGAACCAGAATAATGGGATGTTCGCAGATCCTATGAAGTTACCAATGAATGGCACAAATATCGAAGCGGAGTATTGCATGTTGATTGCGTAAGCCAAGACCCATAACATTGCCATGCTGAAGCTGAAGAAGAAGCCGATCAAAGGATGGGTGAGTCTACTGAGGAACACGTATTCGCCTCCAGAACGAGGCATGGCTGACAGGAAGTGAGCGTAGCATGCCGCGATTAGCAAACCTCCGATCAGTGCGAGGAGTCCTCCGAGTATGAAGTTTGCTCCGGGAACCAGTGAAAGATAATATGGCACCAGGAAAGACACTTCACCCAGACCGATTCCGGCTGCGACACTGTTCCACAGTATGATGTCTTTAAGGTCCATCTCTCTGACAAGTCCGGACGCACGTCGAACGAAAATAGGTTTTTCCGTAGTGGTCATTTGATTTCTTTTCTCCTCTCCAATAATATCAAATGCTAGTGTTGTTTCGGTTGAACATTTAAAACTTTCTACGATGAAACGAACGCAGATTTCTTTCATTTGAAAAAGCCCTCAGTCAAACCAAAGCATTGACACGACTGAGACAGAGCTTGTCAGAGTACGCAGATCGTTCCTCGTGATGGAAATGATACAACTTCATCAGAACACTTTTTACCACACACTAGGAACTGACTGCCCATTGGACAACCAGTTGCTCCGTTTTAGCCAAAAAAACATGAAAACCTTTTCACGATCGGTTGTACAGTCTGAAAAACAATTTATCAAAACGTTTTTCTACAATTCTCAACATCCTTGAGTTGAGAAAGACAGAATGTACGGATATTGCGGAAAGATTCTCAGAATAGAATTATCGACACGAAAAATATCGGCTGAACCATTGAGTGAAACTGATGCAAGAAAGTACTTGGGCGGAAGAGGGTTGGCAGCGAAGACGCTCTTTGATGAACTAGAACCTGGGATCGATCCGTTGGGACCTTTGAACAAACTGGTTTTTGCGACTGGACCATTTGCGGCGACGGGATTTCCCCTGAATTCACGTTGGCTGGTTGCGGCCAAATCGCCTCTCACTGGGATCTGGGGAGAAGCCCTTTGTGGCGGTTCATTCGCGGTTCAATTGAGAAAGGCAGGTTATGACGCTTTAGTTGTTGAAGGTGTCGCGAGTTCACCCGTGTACGTTTCGATAATCGATGATGATGTCGAGATTAAGAATGGTACTCATCTCTGGGGAAAGATGACGCTTGACACCGAAGTTGCTATTGCACATGACCTAGGGCTCAAGGAAAGGAGAGAGGACAACCCATCGGTTGTGTGCATTGGGCCAGCAGGGGAAAAACTGGTGAAGATCGCAGCAATAATGCACACGGCGCATCGAGCGGCTGGCAGAACAGGATTAGGAGCGGTGATGGGTTCCAAGAAGTTGAAGGCTATTTCTGTTCGAGGAACCAAGAGAATCCCAGTTGCGGATGCGGAAAGGCTCCAAGAAATGACAAGAAATGTACTTACCGAATGCAAGTCAGACAAAACTCTAGTCAGTTTTTCAAACTATGGACAAGCAGGCATTGTGGACGTGCTGCAGGAAATGGGGATGCTTCCGACCAAGAACTTCCAGAGAGCAACGTTTGACGGTTTCGAAGCGATCAGTGGAAGGACGATGGCAAACACTATTCTGAAGAAGAAAGGGACATGTTCGCAATGTCCGATAGCCTGCAAACGAGAAGTCGAAGTCAAGGCGCGCGCGACAGTCTATGACGACGAGGAGAGAGAACGTCGCCGGATCACAGTATGAAGTCCACATGGCTATTGCCAAAATCTTAATGGGGAGATGCTTTCATTTTTGAATAGAAGTTGAAAGATTTACGTAAAACTGTTTTGTAGGAATCAGGTTATGGACAAAGACATGACTCTTGAGCAACTAAGAAAAGCGATTCAGGAGTATGACGCTGATCAGGCAAAACACTTCTCTCAAGAAGCGATCAAGGGAGGATTAGACCCCACTGAGATAATTAGGAAAGGACCCGCCGTGGCATTGAAGGAGATCGGTGACAAATTTGCATGTGGCGAACTCTTTCTGCCCGAACTGGTAGCAGCAGGTCAAGCAGGAGAAGCGAGCATCAACGTGTTGAACCAAGATGTCACCAAGAGCTCTCAATTCAGAGAAAGTGTAGGAAAAGTGGCCATTGGAACGGTCTCAGGCGATGTCCACAGTATTGGCAAAAACATCGTTACTACAATGCTTCGTGTAGCAGGATTCGACGTGACTGATTTGGGTGTCGACGTTCCAACAGATGTTTTCATTAAGACAGTCAAAGAACTAAAACCTGATATTCTTGGACTAAGCGCGTTGGTGACTACAACAATGGATGAGCAGAGAAAAATCATAATTAGACTCACAGAAGAAGGATTAAGGAAAAAGGTCAAAGTGATGGTCGGCGGTGCACCAGTCACTCTGGAATGGGCCAAAGAAATAGGTGCAGACTGCGTTGGACTTGATGCACAGGACGCAGTAGAAAAAGCCCTACACTGTTAGGCAAATAATCAAGTGGATCTGCTGGCTCCAACTCATCGAAGTAGAGTCGCGCGCGCGGTGTATTGCAGATAACCTTGGATAAGGCGGCCTAGTTTTTCGTGGCATTCAGTCTTAAATATCGCATACAATAATAACACCCATCAATAGCGAGCCATGTCTACTCATGGAAAGAATTGCCACGATTGAGGAGAATGAATTTGAAAGAAGATGCTGCTGGCCCTATCAAGTCTGCGCCAAGCAAAGCTGTGCTTTATCAAGAGGTAGATGGTGCAAAGTACGAGGTTGATCTGCCTTTAACGTCGCTTGTAGACATCAGGAAAAAGATGAGCGAACTTGACCTACCATCATATATTGATCTGGAATATTTCCCAATGCGCGCCGCTATAGCGATGATCTGGGCCTCTCAGAAAGCACACGAGATTCACAAATCTCATCCTCACGCCTATGAAAAGCAAGTCAACAACAAACCTATCTCAGCCTTGCTGTTCGGCGGCGGAGCGATGAAAGTTCACTGCGAACACTCCAATGGCAGAGGAGCCTTGTCACGTAGCATAAAGGACACAGATTTCATTGTCCCTAAGAATCAAGGTTCAAACTTTGTCAAGCTTCTCCTAAACTTGGATAAAGCTTTTGGAACACAGTTCAAGTTTTTCAAAACAAAGGCCGACACAATCTTTAACGCCATGCGGCAGGGTCAGAGATATCGAGTTCGCACGATTAACGGCATGACTAATGAAGGCTTACCTCTGATCACAGTGCTAGATATTTTCTGTGATTCTATAGATTTGCGCCATAAAATCGAGGTCAAAGAATCTTTTGAACGAAGCAGAGATTGCTTGTACACTATTGGTTTAGAGCGCATGATCTTATCCAAGGCTCAATTCATAATGGATCTTCCGAAAACAGACGTTCATATTCTTGAAGAACGCGGCCAGCAATATCGAATCCTCCCTTGTCACTGGTATTCTGCAGATAAAGTGGTTCTGGGGATGGAAGAAAAAGACATCAAAGATGTTTGTGCAGTGTTCTTGGATCATCCAATCGGAATAGGAAAAGAAGAGATCAATTCAGAAAAGATTCGCAAGATTTTGGGCAAGGATAAGAAGCTGGCTCTGACTGTAGCGCTCAACCTACAAAACTTGGTGACTAAAGCTGAGCTTCTCGCGAAATGGGTGAAGTCAAGTGAAGCCTCGCTGGTTGTAGACAGGATCTCTTCTTTGTTAAAGGTCTTGCCCAAAGTCGATAAAAAATGGAACAAACCTTGGTGGAACACTGCCGTTGAAACGCCGTTGATTGAGTAGCTTTATCACTTTCTTCGTAGCAGTTGTTTGACAATGTTGTAGGTTTCTTTTCTTGCCATTCCCGCTCGTGACAGGGGCAAGTCAAGTGTTTCTTCTTTAGCGTGAAGCCTGAGATATGTTTCGTGTTTTGGAGTTATATATATTGTTAAATCTGTATATTTGGACCATTTTTCATTCCTGATCTTGTTGCCTTGCTTTAGCTGGAATTCTTTGCTGTCCATCGAGATTATCGTATGATATCTGGTTTTATAGATGCGATAGCCAGCGATCAGTGAGAGACCGATAGTGAATATCAGAATCAGAGGCATGTTGCCCAATATTACTTGGGTTCCTGAAAACGCCATTACTACTACTGCTGTCATGCTCAGGAAGAACATGATTGAGAAGCTTTTTACATAATTCGGAAGATCAAAGGTTTCAAATTTGGCCTCGGTAAGCTTAAGCTGTTTGCCTAGTCCCTTTCCAAGAACGTTCTCGGATGTAACGGCCTCCTTTGAAGCAAGACTGTAAGCAGCCACGCCAACCGTTCTATCAGCCACATTCTTCACCGCTTCTTCAAAAGCCTTCTCAAACGGTTGGTTTTGAACCAACGCCAAGAAAATCCAGTCTTCGGGCCCAAACTTACTCTTGCATGCAATAATTAGCCTTCTCAGCTGTTTCGAATCAATCCATTGAGATGGATAGAGCAAAAAACGGATTTTATATTTGGGCGTTACAAGTGTTGAGTATATCCTAGAAAGGAAAAATCCTTTTTCTTGAAGGCCCCCTGAAGCATATATTGGAAAACTCAGGTCACCTATTGAGTAGTCTTTGTGGATTTCGTCGAAGTTTGCCAACCATCGTAAGTTCCCCTTGACTAGCTTTTCTTCGACTATGTCGACGATTATTTCGAGTTCGCTCACATTCAAGACCCTGTTGGCTTTGATATTAGAAAAATAAAAAGGGAGGGTGGATATTTAAGACTATTCGGGCGGGATGCTGATATAGAGTGTTCGCATATCAACGCCCTTGGTTGTGTTTCGATACATGAAACCAATGTAGAGCAGTATGCCCACGATGATGCACCCAAAGAAGCCGATAGCGCTTGAGATATCTGCGGCTGCAGCTCCGGTTGTAAACAGCGACCAGACCCAAGGCGATTCTTTTATGAAGATATACAAGCAGAAGACTCCGCCTAGTGTTGCCAAGAATCCCAGACTAACGACTGAACCTATGGAATGTTTGACCGCGGCGCGATCATATATCTCTTTTCTTTCCAGTGGGAGTAGCATGCAAGATATGCAGAACATCGTCAGGAAGAATGCGTCGAATATGTCGGTTCCGACAACTCCCGCAAACGCTAGATAGCTGGCGGCTCCAGCAGGGTAGTTCGCTTCCGCCATACAAGCAGGAATTGCCACTACAGCGGTGATTAATATGGCCCAGACTGGCGCGTGCCACCTCTCGCTCACGTATGCGAACTTTTCTGGCATCATTCTGTCAAAGGACATTGCGAAGAATGTTCTTGAAGCGACTAGAAGGAATGGTGGTATATCGTTAGCTACCCAAAGCACGCCACCCAAGGCTACTATCCATGAAAGCCACTGCAATCCCATACCCGAGGCAATCATCGATGCGATTCCTGTACTCCATGCGCCAAGGAAACCTGTGATCCCGACAGCGTTCATTGCTGCTGCCGTGGGGGCACCTGCCGCGGGATAGCTTAGCCATGCGTAAGCCTGGAAGAAACTCCACTGATGCCCGCCTATGTTAGTGACAGCCACATTCAACGTGGATGCTGCTGCAAGCGATGATGCGCTCAGGTAGACTGCAGTGATTACCAGTCCAGCAGTCAGAAGAACCATTGGTAGCTTCTTATTTGCTTCTTTGACTTCCCCTGCGAGGAATGTCGTTGCGTACCATCCCATGAAGGCCCAGAATGCTCCGCCGAGTGCGAAGGAGAAGGAATCGAAGAATCCTGCGATGTTGTTAGTCATTCCACTGTTTACGGCAGCAGTCATGAAGTCCGAAGGTGGTTTCCCCATTACGTTCGTGACGCCTTTTACTACGAGGCTTGGATCAAGTGCTCCTGCTATCCACAAAGCAAAGAAAATCACTGTGATGGCCGCTGGTACGAAGAACATTATTTCCAAGAGTCTGCCGTAAAGCTTGGTTCCTAGTAGCGCAAGAACAGCGAATATCCATACTATTGCCAGACCGCCAATAAACATCCACATAGGATCACCTATCCAAGCAGGTAGCGGCGTAGGAGCGTTCGCAATGCCGAAGAATATCGAGACACCTTCAAAAACTGCAACTCCAATGAGCCCAAATGAGAATGCTTCAGCTAGAAACATTAGCCAGCCTGACATGTAGCCTATGGATGGATGAAGCACACGAGAGATTGTGACGTAGCCGCCTCCTGATCTTGGCATTGCCGCTGCAACATAGCCTGCAGCATAGCCTGTGACAAGCACGATCAATCCGCATACCAAAAAGGCCCAGAACATTGCCGGAAGTCCAAGTGGCATCAAATCAGTTGGCATCGGTCTCGGTCCGGTGAATTGGAATGCTCGCTTTTGCCAGCCTAAACCGATCACGTGCGACAGTATTATGACAACGCCCAAAGTGAAGCCGATTTCTCTCACTAGTCCAGTTGCTTCTCTAGCAAAAAGTCCCGGTTTACTTGAGGTCATTTGTTTATGACACCAATTCCACATGTTTTGAAGCTCTATGAATTTAAGACTTTTCATACCGGCGCATGTCTTAAATAATTCAACGATGATAAAATGGTGAAATCATTGGAGAATCAACATTGAGCTTTCTCTTTAGAAAGAAAAAAGAGGAAAACACCAAAATACTCTTCGCAACGGACATGCATGGCTCTGAAGGGACTTGGAGGAAATTCCTAAACGCATCAGCAATGCTCAAGGTAAACGTTGCCATTTGTGGAGGAGACCTAACGGGCAAAATGATCGTTCCAGTCGTCGAGGGAAACACAAAGAAATACACCTACTATCTCATGGGAAAGACGCACGCAACAGACGAAGCTGGTTTAGAAAAGGCGTTCAAAGATATCAGAGGAATAGGATACTATCCGCACCTTACGAACGAACAAGAGTACAAGGAAATGACTGAAAACCCTCAAAAAGTGGATCAAGTTTTCCATGATGTTATGACATCAACACTATCAAGATGGCTTGACTTAATCCCTGAAAAGGTTCCAAGCGAAACCAAAGTAGTGGTATGTCCAGGAAACGATGACCGCACACTAGTGGATGAAATGATTGATCATCACAAAGATGTGGTTAATGGTGAAGGCAAAGTGTTGCAGATTGATGAGTCCCATGAAATGATTAGTTGCGGCTGGGTTAATCCAAGCCCTTGGAAGACAGCACGCGAAGAAGAAGAGGACAAGCTCGAACAGAGACTTGAAAAGTATGTTTCACAACTGAGAAACGTAGCACCTGCCATTTTCAACTTTCACGCTCCACCATATCAAACAAAGCTTGACGATGCACCACTACTCGACAAAGATCTAAACCCAATCATACAAGGAGGAAGTGTCGTGATGGTCCCCGTAGGCTCCAAGGCTGTCAAAAAGGTGATAGAAAAATATCAGCCTTTCTTAGGACTGCATGGTCACATACACGAGGCTGCAGGTTCAATGAAGATAGGGAAAACCTATTGCGTCAATCCTGGCAGTGAGTATGCCGAAGGAATTGTGCGAGCATTCTTGATCGAGTTCAAAGGTGACAAGCTTGTTCGTCTCCAAAGAATAGAAGGATAAAATGTAACCTGGAAATGAGTTTGATGCCACCCTGAAAGATTGTTTGCTAGCGTCCGCGAATGGAGACTATATTCCGGCGACGTTCGTTGAGGAAGCATTGCCAGAATAGCAGGCGCCGTCAAAAGGGCAGCACATCTCCGAAAAAGAACTTGCATACATGCTGGAAAGTTATTACGAATTGAGGGTTGGCACAAGGAAAACACCAACCTGGGTAAAGAGAAACTCGAAGAACTCGCTGGATTTTGCGGTAATATGAACGATAAACATGGAAAGAGAACCATTCAGTTCTCGGCGGTCCTTTTTTGACAGGTGCCACACCAAGGCTGTAATAGTTCAGATGCGGCGAAGAGTCCATATCAGGTGCGCAAGCTCATGATAAATTCATAGGAAAATCCTTACAATGTTTCTTCGTTCTAACCGTTTCAACGCGTCCAAGAACTCGCTCTTTTTCTTGCCTGTAAGCTTGAAGTTCTGAATCATGTCCCTTATTGGCATTCCAGGATCGCCTAAACCCGCGTTTCGACGACAAAGGTTCTTCACTATAAGCCTCTCAAGCTTACCACATCTCCAAGTGGTGTTTCGTATCAGAACAACTATGGCTCTGACAAGCTTTTGTGTGTCACTTTTGCTTTTTCCTGACAATACGTCTCACAACTGCATCATGATATACGGACAAAACCCTTTTAGGGTTTGCGTTACCAAGAAAGCACGCGCAGGTGAGAAACATTGCTCACAGGTAAGATCGAAAGAATACATTTCGCTCGATTCAACGAAGATGATGACTTGATCGAATCCGTTAAGAAAGTCGCCGAGGAAAACAACATTCATGCTGCAGGTTTCTTTGTCATAGGAGCCTTGAAAAACGCAGTCCTCGGATTCTATGCGCAAGGCAATTACACGACCATCAAACTGAAAGAACATGTCGAGATTGCGTCGTGCACAGGAAACATAGCCCTCGGACCGGAAGGCGAGATCATCGTTCATGCACACATTGTCGTGTCAAACGAGAAGGGCCGAGCGTTCGGTGGACACTTGTTCGCAGGAAACCGGGTCGGACCCACCGCCGAGCTGGTTCTCTTCGAAGGTAAAGGTGTTGACCTGCAGAGAGCTTACGATGAAAGAACCAAATTGAAACTGTTGAGACTAGCCGAAGCAGGACGAAACTAGGATGCGTCTATCTGAGCGAGCATCAACCTTGTTTTGGAGGCGCATATTTCATCGACCTTTGTTGCGCACACCCTTCAACTGGCAGATCCATTGATAGCTTGCCATGTGCTCAGACTAGTGGCTTTCTCAAGTATATCCCGTGGACTTTGCCATAGTAGTTGTCGAGCTTACCGATAATCTTGTAGCCCAGATTCAAGTAGAGACCAATCGCGGGTGCGTTGTCCTCTCGAACTTCTAGGTACGAAGCCTTTGCGCCTTTAAGTTTGAATATCGTCTCAATTTCGTTCATCAGTAGTCTGCCGAAGCCTTTGCGACGATATACGTGACCGATGTCTATCGTTAGTATATGCCCGTGCAGAGCTTTTCTTTCAAAGTATATCATACCAATGACAAACCCTGCGATCTCATCCTGCTTACGAGCAACTAAACTCACGGTGTTATAGTCGTTGAGCAGCTGAGAAAGTTGCTGCTTAGTGAAGGCCTCTTCCTTGAAACACTCTTTCTCAATGCTCCAGAGTCTTTCCAAATCCTTTGACGAAGCGTCCTCAACTACTACTCCCATGTCAAACGTTCCTTGAAAAGCGTTCTGCAAGAGTCTAGCGGTTCATTTGTTATTTGAAGCTTGTCTCCGTGGCTTGGCGCGTGACTATGCCACCGAGGCCCAGCCACTGTTGAGCTATGAAACCAATGAAGAATCTCAACCAGAGCGTCAGCAAACGTGTCAAGATGGTTACGGTCGCACTTACAATCCCAGGTACCCCGAAGATTACAAGCAACGTTGTTAGAGTAATCTCAGGAAGGCCAACCTCGAAAGGGATTCCAATCGGAATGGATTTGACAGCTACAAAAATTGAGGTGACTTCGACAATAGAAACCCAGCTGATCTGAGTGTACCCCACAGCCAAGAACGTGAAGTAGAAAATTAGAATCGACAGAAGCCACGCCACCACAGAACAGGAAGTGGCGATCAGCATAGTCTTCGGAGCATGAATATACTCTTTGATTGCTATATGGAAGGCCTTGTGGATTTCAACGACTTCTTCCCGAAATTTTGTTAGTTTCCATCGTCCCCTGCTAATCCACTCTGCAAACCTAATCAGACTGTCTAACATACGGAAGGTCCATTTTTCCCTGAAACTGAGAAAAAGTATCAAAACAAAAAAGAGGCATATCACTGTTATCAAAAAAAGGATCAAACCGAGCATCATTCCAAAAAGCAGACTCTGCACGAGAAGCACTATCGCTCCAACTAGCAGAGTCGCAATGTTTATTCCCATTCCGATCAACCTCTGTGCAACAACTGAGGCGGTTGCCTGGCCGGCAGTACCATCCTGTTCTTTGTTGACGTAGTAGATCTTCGCAAGTTCTCCACTTACCGATTCTGCGGGGATCAAAGCATCAATGAATAGGGACACCCACACAAGAGCAAAGGACCTGAGAACCGAGAACTTCACGCGGAGAAACCTGAGCAACGAATGCCATGCGAGTGCGAAGAAGAATACGTCAAGGATCGAGACGATCGCTGCTATGAGGTAGTAATTCAAGTTGATTCGACCAATTTCTCCAACGATCTGCTGGATGTCGACGTTGAACAAGTATATGTAGACAAAGAATGCGACTATGCCAATTGTTGGAAGCAGAAGAGTCTTCCAGGTGACTCTGTATTTTGGGGCAGTCAATATGTTACGCCTTTCTGATGAAAGCAAAAGGGCACTGAGCACCATTATATATTTTGCCGATTTCTCGGAATCAACTACACATGCATGTTCAATAGCAGTTCACCTCAAACATTAAATTGTGTGGCATCGCTACTCAGGTCCAAGTGTCTTTCATGTTGACGCGAGCAGAAGCTCTTGATCTGGCCATGAGGATTGTTTCGAAGAGAAATGTGATCTACCATATGATCGCCGTGGAAGCAATAATGAAAGCTCTAGCCAGAAATCTTGGAGAGGACGAGGAAAAATGGGCCCTGGTAGGACTGCTGCACGACATCGACTACGAGAAAACCGAGAATACACCAGAGCGGCATAGTCTGTTGACTGAAAGCATTTTGAACGGCCAAGTTGAACCAGAGGTAGTGAGAGCGATAAAGACGCACAATTTTGAAAACACTGGGATCAAACCAGAAATCAGAATGGAAAAGGCGCTCATTGCCGCCGATGCCATTTCAGGCTTGTTGGTCGCGTGCGCATTAGTCATGCCCTCCAGAAAGCTGGCCGATGTGAAGGTGGAATCAGTCGCGAAGAAATTCAAAGACAAAGACTTCGCCAGAGGCGCAGACAGAGAAAGAATGCTCTACTCCGAACAGATAGGACTGGCAAAAGAGCAGTTTTTTGAAATCGCTTTAAACGGTTTGAAAGAGTACGCTTCACAAATCGGTCTATGACCACTGAAATCTGGAGGCCGTTCAATCACCGAAATTTCTTAAATATCAAAGCCTATTGAAGTAAGTGAGCAAGAAAGGAAGTCGCGAATCATGTCGATGATTGTCAGAGAGATCGAGCTTAGGAGAATTCATCCGTCGAAACTGAACCCCCGGTTGGAAGTTGACATTTCACGCCTTAACGAATTGGCGGCAAGTATCAGGGAGGTCGGTTTGCTCCAGCCAATTGTCCTCAGGCCCGTGGATGAGGAGTACGAAGTTGTCCTTGGCGAGAGAAGATATAGAGCTTCGCAGCAAGCTGGACTTGAGAAGATAACGGCAATTGTCAGAGACTATACTGATGATGAAGTCGTCCAACTAAACCTTGTTGAGAACATACAAAGAGAGGAGCTCAGCGCGATAGAGAAGGGCAGAGTCTGCAAATATCTGCTCAAAAACTGCGCGGACAAGTATCCTTCGCAGTTATCTATCGCCAAGAAAATAGGTGTAAGCGCTGACGCAGTCTCACTTTGGCTACGAACTGTCGAGGTTGTGCCGAAAGAAGCACAGCAGTACATTGCGCCCTCCATGATTTCAGGGCAAGTGCCCGAAGGCAAAATCGACTACTCCACAGCCGTCAAGATCGGTCGCAGTGTTGAAGAACCTCAAAGACAGGTTGAGGTGATCAAGAAACTGGCTGAAAAGAAACTCCCCGCAAAGGACAGGGCGCAAGTCATTGAAAAAGTTGCACGTCAACCAGAGAAGACTGTTGAACAAGTTATCAAGGAAGTCGAGCAAGCTCCTTACGAGATGCAATTTGAGGCCATCGACAAGGAACCTTTGCTCAAAGGAACCAAAACACAAACCTCACGCACGAGCACACCTGACCCGAAAATTAAGGCCGGCGCGGTGGTCCGTGCAGCCATATGGGAACCGCACGTGGCTGATCTCCGCATAACGTCAATCGAAAGGAAGAGACTCAAGTATTTCGACGAAGAAGATGCAGGGAGGGAAGGGGGCTACACTTTAGAACAATTCAAGAGAATCTGGAAGAAAACCCACGGAGAATGGGACGAAAACCAATTGGTGTACGTTGTTCACTTTGAGAAAAGCAAACAATGACCGCCTTTTCTCCCAAAATGTTTGCAACTCAACTTTCTCGAATAGGCCCCTAGGGGGGGTAGGGTGTTTTTGGGCAAAAACGGCTCAAAAAACGCGAGGTTTGGACATAGGACTCCAAACATTTCTTTACGAGTGCTTTCAGACAATGTATTTTCCAGATTGCTCGAAATCCTTGACTATTTCCATCACTCGTTTTGGCACATTCACCGCGTCAAGAGGTATCCCTTTGAGCAACGCCCACGGACTCTTGATGGCAAGCTGAGTCGTGATATGCTCTGCTCCGAACGCTTTTTTGCAGACTTCAACGACTGAACCTCTAACGTTGATCTCTGAAAACTCTCCTAAGGCGTGCAGATACTCGTGAACCAACAAGTTGTATACCAAGGCGTTCACCATTCTCTTGTCTTCAATTGCAGTCTCAACGATCTCGACTAGAGCCCTATTAAGCACGATATTGTTTGTTCCCAACGGATGGTAAGCGCCTAGTTGAATAGGCAAGTCATCTAGAAAAAGCATCATACTGCCTCTTCGCTTATGAAAAACGTGTTCCACCGTATCCTTGACGATCTCCCAGACTTCAGCATAGTTTGCAGCGTTCTCCAAGCGCATGCGATACTCTTCGACAGGTGGAGATGAGCTTTCTTTTTTCAACCGAATCCTCGCTGAAAGCAGAACAAATCGCAGCTTATATGAGAATCGGGTGCAAAGAGACACTAGAGCGATTACACAAAGGAGTTGCAGCATTTTCGATGTCCCTTTTTATCGCCTCAATCTCACTTGAGACATCTCACATCATTTGGACGCAAGGTTTTGAGATTAGAGGATTCGGGCATTCCTACGAAAACAGCGCGCATGCGTGTTCCTAAAATGGTCAAAAATGGTTATAATTCCATTTTGCACGTTTCTGCCGCGTTCGAGGAAGACAAGTACCTATGAGGATCAAGGACAGATATGAAACCCAAAACCCTACCCAAACCATGAAACCCGAATAAAAACCATTTTAGGCCAATTTCGGAACAAGCATGCGCGCAAGATTGATGGTTGCAGGGACCTAATCGCTGGCATCTTGACTCTGATGGCCCCATACATCTTAAGTAAGAGGCTTGAACTTATTCATGTTCAGGAGTTGAGAAATTGAAGAAAGAAGAGATAGAAGACATCCTCACTAAGTACCGGACAGTCGCGGTTGTAGGAATGTCCCGCGATCCTTCGAAGGACAGTCACATAGTTCCCGCATATCTCAAGAACCAGGGATACAAGATAATACCTGTCAACCCAACTGCAACGGAGATTCTGGAACTCAAAACTTACAGAAGTTTGCTCGAAATACCTCCTGAAATCCAGAGAACCATAGAGATCGTAGACATTTTCAGACCGGCTGAAGATATCCCTCCCATAGTCGAACAGGCAGTGAAGCTAAAGGAGCTTTACGACAAACCATATGTAATCTGGATGCAACTCGGCATCATAAACGGACAAGCTGCTCTTACAGCTAGAGATGCAGGATTGCTGGTGGTTATGAACAGATGCATGATGCAAGAACACATGAAGCTGTTCCCGAACGGCGAGTAGAAACCCTGCAAGCTAGCTGAACTCGGGCTTTTCTCGACCGAGTTTCTTATCCAGGCACGCTTTCACGAAACCATAATACTCAGGATCGGGTCTCCCAGGCCGACTCTTGAACTCGCCATGGAATTGAGACGCGAAAAAGAAGAAGTTGCACGGCAACTCCAGAAGCTCCATCCGTCTGCCATCCGTGCTTTTCCCTGAGAAGACAAGTCCCTTCTTTCTAAAAGTCTCAGAGAAATCAAGGTTGACCTCAAACCTGTGTCTGTGCCGTTCGTAGATCTCTTCACACTTGTAAAGAGTGTGCGCCATGGTGTCCGGCTCAACGATTATCTTGTGAGCTCCCAGTCGCATGGTAGCGCCCTTGATCTCTATGCCTCTCTGTTCAGGCATCAAATCAATTACGGGATAGGACGTTTCAGGGTTGATTTCGGTGCTGTTGGCACCTTCCAACCCACATACGTGGCGAGCGAACTCTATCACAGAAAGTTGCAAACCGTAGCAGATTCCAAGAAATGGCACGTTGTTTTCCCTAGCATATTTTATTGCCAGTATTTTTCCTTCTGTGCCCCTTGGACCGAAACCGTACGGAACGAAGATTCCATCAAAGTCTTTTAATGCCTGAGCACAGTCAGGAGTCTGTTCAAGTTTCTCAGCTTCAAAATAGCCTATGGTCATTTTGGTCTTGCACGCTGCTCCAGCATGCTTCAAGGCCTCGCTCATACTGACATAGGCGTCCGTTAGTCCAGCATACTTCCCCACTAACCCAATTTTGACCTCATGCTCAGGCTTGAGTATGTTGTCAACGAATTTCCTCCAGTCCTTGAAGTCTTTTTGACGTTCGGAAAAACTGAGACGCTTACAGATGAAATCACTCATCCCCTGCGTGTCCAAGATCAGCGGAACCTGGTAAACCGATTCCACGGTGTACGAACAGAAAACCGCTTCCTCAGGTATCGTGCCGAACAGAGCGATTTTCCTCGAAATCTCGGCATCAATCATCTCGGGGCTTCTCGCCACGATTGTATCGGGTTGAATACCGATGCGACGGAGCTCGTTCACGCTGTGTTGAAGAGGCTTGGTCTTCATCTCCCTCGTTACGTCGAGCACGGGAACCAAGGCCACATGAACATAAAGAGTGTTTTCGTACCCTTCCTCCAACCGCATTTGTCTGATTGCTTCAAGAAAAGGCAACCCTTCAATGTCGCCCACGGTTCCTCCAACTTCGGTCAGAGCTACGTCAGCACCAGACTCCTTTGCAACTGTGCGTATGCGGTGTTTAATGTCGTTTGTCACATGAGGGATAATCTGGACGCATCTTCCAAGAAAGTCGCCGCGCCTCTCCTTCTCGATTACGGCCTTATACACTAATCCGGTCGTGAGGTTGTTGTCCTTCTTAAGGTCCAGATCCAAAAAGCGTTCGTACCAGCCGAGATCGAGATCCGTTTCACCTCCGTCATCGGTCACGTAGACTTCGCCATGCATGTATGGATTCATAGTGCCTGCGTCAACATTGACGTAGGGATCGATCTTGATCACAGTAACTTTCACGCCTCTCGCCTGAAGCATCTTTCCGATAGAAGAAGTTAGAATTCCCTTACCCACCGAGCTCAGCACACCGCCCGTTACAAAAATGTACTTCACCATTCGCCCCCCTTCTGTAATGACAGAACCATTAGTCCGCGATCTTCATTTAAATCCTTTTGCCAGAAACGACTCGGTTAATCAAACTCGATGTCTCAAAGAATAGCGCGTGTTTTGAGCGGTTCCTACGTCAAAACAATTGAGCCTGCAGCATCGCAGGCCATTTTCGTTTTGTTGATGGACATGCTTAAAAGACAAATGGAATAGAAGCTATTGGTCAGAAGGATCAGCTTGAAAGCCCTGTTCATCGAGCCTCCAAAAGATTTGTTCTTTGTGATGGGGGGGTATCTGCCACCTCCACTTGGAATCATTCAAATAGCCGCCTATCTTGAAAAAAACGCAAAGGATGTCGAAGTCGAAATTCTGGACTGTAACGCGGAAAAAGTAGACTGGAAAGAGTTGGAGAAGCGAATTGAATCCAGCCATCCCGACATAGTCGCTTCAGCCTCACTGGCAACGTGCAACGCATACGCAGTGGTCAGAACTCTGGAAACCGCCAAGACAGTTGATCCGAGCATAATGACTGTCACGGGTGGACAGCATTTCACGGCTACTGCCGAAGAGAGCTTGAAAGAATACCCAGCAATCGACGTAATCGTCCGAGGAGAGGGAGAACAGACTTTCACCGAGCTTGCAAAGAACTCAAAACAAAGAACAGAATTCCCAAGAATCAAAGGTATCTCTTTCAGAAACAATGGTCAAATCATCAATAATCCTCCTAGACCATTGATTGACAATGTTGACGAACTGCCGTATCCCGGTTATCATTTGGTCAAGGACAATGTTGAGAAGTATCATTTTTCCATGATGGCGGGGGAGAATGCGCGTTACGTGTTGATCGAGGGGTCCAGGGGATGTCCTCACGAATGTACCTTCTGTACTCAGTGGCGACACTGGCAAGGAAAATGGAGACTCAAGTCCCCGAAACGAATTGCGGCTGAAATCGAGTACTGCCACAGAAACTTTGACAGTGGTTTCATTTGGCTCACAGACGACAATTTCGGTGCGGGAACGCGTGCAGGAGAAATCGCCGACGAGATTATTAAGACAGGAGTACAAGAAGACATAACGTGGTTTGTTCAGGCAAGGTGCGATGACATAATCAGGAACAAGGAAGCCTTGCCGAAACTTAGAAAATCTGGACTCAACTGGGCACTTCTAGGCGTTGAGAATTCTGAACCATCAACATTGGAGACTTTCAAAAAAACCATAAGACCCAGTGACGCACAGATCGCGGTCAGACTTCTCAAAGAGAATGATATCTTTGCGCATGTGATGCTCATAATAGGTCAAAGAAAAGACACGCTTGAATTGATAAAGAAGCAGAAAGAATTCGCGATCAATCTGGATCCGGACTTCGCATTCTTCAGTACGCTGACCCCGTTCCCTGGAACTGAGATCTATCAGGAAGCGAAGAGAAATGGTTGGATCGAGGATTTCAACTGGGCCCACTATGACATGATTCATGCAATAATGCCCACGGAAACTCTAACAAGAGTTGAAGTCCAAGAACAGCTCTATGAATGCTACCGAAGCTTTTATGGCCCGTTAACAAGAAAGCTCCGTGCAGTCTTCTCAACAAACGCACTTAAAAGGAGAGTCTCGAGATACATGGCTCGTAGAAGGTTATTGGGACAGTTCGAGAGCATGTTTCAGGGTTAAGTGAATGACAGCACAAACCAAGCGGAATCACGCACTTGGACTCCTAGTCACCGCGTCTCTCGTCGCATCTTCTGCTACGCTCTTAATCACCGTCTTTCCCCCAACCATCAAGGCAAACGTTTATCTGCAAAGTCAGTTGATTGGTTCAGTCTTCGCAGTCATATGTGCAGGAGGAGGCGCAGCCGCACTTTTTCCTGCAAGATGTACCTCCGCGTCTGAAGCCCATACATTTCAATCCATCTCAGAATCAGGTGCGAATAGCGAATCCAAATTGACCGTCAGAGGGCATCACCCAGACTGCGGAAGATTTTCAGCTCACATCGTTGAATTCAAAGGCACCGTCTATTGTGCAGCATGTTCAGGTCTACTTGCAGGGGCACTCATTGCCTTAACCGCAACCATATTCTATTTCTTTCTCGGCGTAGGTTTCAATGGAGCTAGTCTTATAGCCGTGATATTCGGGCAAGCAGGGATTATGTTCGGGTTCATCCAGTTCAAGTTCAAGGGTCTGCTGAGGCTGTTGGCAAACCTCTTTTTTGTAGTCGGGGGTTGTCTGACTGTAATTGGAACAGATGAGTATTTGCACAGTCTTTTTGTCGATCTTTTCGTCGTTGGCGCCATCCTATTGTGGATAGTTACAAGGATTACTATTTCTCAATGGGACCATTCGACAATCTGCGCTTCTTGCGGTTTCGCCTGCCAAAGAGAAAGAAAAGAGAGGTAGCTCAGCGTCTTTTGCTCAATCCGTAGAGGGCACCGATCACAATCAGTATTCCGAAGATTATCAAGACAAACGGCCACACGGTGATTCCTGAGGCCAGTAGTCCTGCCTGCTGAAGAATTCCAATGAAACCTGCAAGCAGAATGATAGCTCCGATTGCAATGAGAACTATTGTTCCGCCTCGTGGGATACCGAAGCACTCACGCTCCAGTCTTCTGTAGGGCTCGTACGCTGCGCTTTTCCCTTCGCCAACCGCGTACAGCGATGCACCGCATTGCGAACAGATTTTGGCATCGTCAGGATTTTTTGTGCCACATTTCGTGCAATAAACCATTATTGATCTCCTCTCTCTTTTTCTTAGGTGTCTTGTTTTAAGGCTTTTGGTTATCTAGGAGGCTCTCGGCTTGACGAACGATAGCTTGTACCTGTTCTGGAGAAAGTTTCAGACCGTGGAAGAATTTTCCTCGAAGTTTCGAGCTCGCTAGGATCGTCTCTCTGATCAGCAAAGGTTTTTCGAAACGCACAACGTATTTGAATTCTATAGCTCTTTTCCAGCCGCCACGCTCACATTGAGCTTTTTCTTCCTCACGTAAGTAGCGTTTCTGTCTGTCTCGTGAAATGACGCCGTATCCAACGAACGCGTCTCCCAATGGCGAGTTATGGACGAAAAGAATCATCTGTCCAGACGACCATTTTCTATTCAAGCTGGAATAGTAAATTGCCATATCGAAGACGTGATTGACCCACTGTTCATCTTTGATTCGCAGGATATAGCCGCCGATTTCGGACATCTGCCTTTCCAATATTCAAACACGTGTACTAAGTAATATTGATTTGGCAGTCATCTCTCGCGCGATAATAAACCAAATAATGATTAAATCATGGGACTATCGCGATCTTTATCTCGTTCTTTGATGTTGAGAGGATGTTGAAGGCTTCTCTGAGCTGTGCAAGCTTCATCTTCCGCGTTATGAGCGGTCTCACGTCTATCGTGCGAGAAGCAATGAGACTTAGAGCTTTTCTGAAGTGAAGAGGTGTCGTGTGGAAAGCCCCGAGAACTTTCATTTCTCCGTAGTGAAGCTGTTCTGCATCGAGTCTGATCTCCGTTCCCGGTGGGCATCCTCCGAATTCAAGCACTGTCCCTCCTTTTCTAGCGAGTTTGAGTGCCTGTTCCCAAGTAGCTGGAACACCTATCGCTTCAATCGCCACGTCGGCGCCATAGCCAGAGGTGTATTCTCGAACCTTTTCCATTGCATTTTCTCTTCCGCTGTTGATCGTTTCATCTGCCCCCACTTTCTTCGCGAAGTCTAGTCTCTCGTCTACGAGATCTATCATTATTGCCTTCTCGACGCCCATCTTCTTGACCGTTAGCAGATGAAGCAAACCTATCGGCCCGGCACCAATGATTGCCACGTTGTCGCCCAGCTTCACTCCTGCTTCTTCGACGCCATGCAGAACACAGGCCAACGGTTCGGCCAATGAAGCCTCTTCGTAAGAAACATGCGCCGGAATCTCCTGCATGTTCACTAACACCATTCGCGCGGGCACTTTGATGTACTCTGCGTACGCGCCCCAAAGCCAAATCATGTTCTCGCAAAGGTTGTACTTGCCCTTCTGGCACATGGTGCAATGCAGACAAGGTGCGCTGTTGCCGGCGCGAACTCGCATCCCTTTCTGTGGCCATTCTAGTTTGGTTCCAATATCAACAACTTCGCCGGCCCATTCATGCCCGAAAATTGTAGGGAGCTTTATGATTTTCTCAACGTAGCCTCTCTGGTAAATCTTGAGGTCTGTGCCGCAGGTCGTGGCGGCCTTGACTTTCACAAGTACTTCACCATCGCCGATTCGGGGAATCTCTGTTTCTTGGATTCTGAGGTCTTTGACTCCGTAGAGCATCGCTGCATTCATTTTTTGGCTTGACAAATCATGCACCTTTCAAACGTAATTCGTTTCATAGCAACTCTGAGAATTGTCCCAGCTTCCTTAGAGCCTCGCGTTCGTTGTACCAGTACAGAAGCTGCTTAGCATTTCCAGCCTCCGTCCAGACATAGTCTGAGAGTTCTGACTCTTGAAGCTTCACCGGTTCGCTCGAGTCCGCGTTGACAAGAAAACTTGAGATCCTGTGGCATATTCCTTTGAACTCGAATTCGTAATTGTGTACCTGGTCAAGTATCTTGATGTTCTGCAGACCTGTTTCCTCGAAAATTTCGCGCCTTAGAGCCTCGACTTTTGTCTCTCCCTCATCGATTCCACCTTTCAATAGTCTCCAATGGAAACGCCTGACCCTTCTGTCCCGTTTTCGCACGAGTAGAACGAGTCCACCGTGATTCTTGTCGAATATGATTCCTTGTACTTCGTTTCGAACTCTCATGAGAGACACTTCGTCATTTGTTCAGGACTATCACTTTCAGGCTTTCCACGCTGTTCAAAGCCGTCTTGAAAGCTTCCGCTACTTCTTCAAGGCTGAACCTCTGAGTTATCAGCTCCTTCACTTTGAGCTTGCCTGATTCTATTAAGCGCAACGCTGCCCTAGTTTCCAGGTGTGAAGTCGAGTAAGAAGGAATAATTTGGAGTTCCGAGAAAAACAGTTCTTTGGGACTCATCTGCATGTGCTTGTCCGGGCTGGTTGGCGCAAAAACACACAGCTTGCCACCCTTTCTACACACGTCCATTCCTGCCTTATATGCTTCCAAACTCGGCGCTGTGACGACTGCGATGTCTACGCCAACACCGCCTGTTGCAGATTTCACGACCTCTATCAGATTCTCACTTTTCGGATTAACCGTTTTGTCGGCCCCGAACCTTTTCGCGTGAGCCAAGCGAAAATCGATTAGATCACTGACTATCGTCGTTGCAGAGCCATAGATTCTCGAAAGGGCAGTATGGATTAACCCTGTTGAGCCAGCACCGATTATCGCCACCGAGTCACCTTGTTTGAGCCCGCACTTGTTCAATGCTCTGATACAACAACCTACTGGCTCGATGAAAGTGCCCTCTTCAAAAGACATTTTCTCAGGGATTTTCAGCGTATCAAGTCGCAGGTTGGCCGCTGGAACCTTAAAGTATTCTGCAAAACCTCCAGGTTTGATGTTTGTTTTGTGGAACGTCTCGCACAACGTGTAATCGCCGTTCAGGCAGTAGTGGCAGGTCATGCAGGCCACGTGATGGTGCACGAAGACGCGATCGTCAATATCGAAGTCTTCGACTTTCTTTCCTCTTTTTACAACAATTCCTGCTGGTTCATGACCCAGTACAAGGGGCGCGCGTGTTTTGAGGTACCAATCCATGAGGTCTGAGCCGCAAATGCCGCAAGCTTTCATTTCTACGAGTAGCTCATCGTCCTCTAGCCCGGGTATGGGTACTCGCTCGATGCGAATATTTTCTGGACTGTAGTAGACCGCAGCCTTCATTTTTCGTTCAATGGACTTTCTTTTGCCAAGCACTTAAGATTTTCCGAGATACTACAATGTCTAGCCGTCGCCTAGTTCTTGAGAAGCATCATTTCTCTGCAAGATCCTAGGCTGATTGACTGAAAAGCAGTTTATCGTTTGAGAACAGACAGCTTCTCAATCTTGTCTTTTACATTGCCGAGAAACTGACCCGCAGGCGCGCCGTCGATGATACGGTGGTCGTAAGCTAGACTCAACATCATTACTGATCGGGCCTCAATTCTGCCATCTATTGGTACTGCCCTCTGAGCCACTCTTCCAACGGCTAGTATGGCCGCTTCAGGTGGGTTGATAATTGGAATGAAAAAGTCGACTCCGAACATGCCGAGGTTGGTTACCGTAAACGTCCCACCTTCAACGTCCTCCTTCGACAGCTTCGTTTCTCGGGCCTTTTCTGACAGCTCAACGATCTTTGCGTCTATCTCCTTCAGCGTCTTCTTGTCCGCGTCATGCACGACTGGAACGACTAATCCTTTTTCAGTGGCTACCGCAACTCCAACGTTTACGTCTTCAAAAATCTTCACGTTATCGCCATCGAGCGTCGAGTTTATCATGGTCACTTCTTTCAGAGCGCCTGCGACGGCCTTAACGATCATGGCGGTGTAAGAGACTTTGAGTTGCTCATGAAGTTCGGCGGCTTCAGTGACATCTACTTCCATGACTATCGTACTGTGTGGTGCAGTCCTGAAACTGGCTGCAAGTCGTTCGGCAGACGTTTTCCTGAAACCACTCAGTGGGATGACCTCCTTAACTTTCCGAGAGTCATGAGAACTCGTTTCGATCAGTTTTCTAACATCCTCCTCGTCTATTCTTCCCTCAGGCCCGCTTCCCCTTAATGTTGACAAATCGATTCCATTGTCCCGAGCCAGACGCCTGGCGGCTGGAGACGCCAACACCCGTTTTTCTTCTTCTACAGCAGTCGAAGTAACGTCCAACTTCAACGCAACTTCGGATATTTGCTCATCTGGGGCCGTGATTACAGCCAGAACCGTGTTAACTGGCACGTCGACTCCGGCCTCAATGAGTATCTTGCGTAGTACACCCGAAGCTGGCGCTTCAAGATCGTATGTAGCTTTGTCTGAGACCACTTCGACGATCGGTTCTCCTTTCTCAACAGTGTCGCCTTCTTTTTTGTACCATTTTCCAACTGTTCCTTCCTTCATCGCCACACTTAATCGTGGCATCAAAACATCGGTAGCCATTCAGACCACCTCTTTCACTGCTTTGACTATTGATTTCTCGTTAGGGATTACGAACTGTTCCAATGTAGGACTGAAAGGAATTGGCGTGTCAGCTCCGGTGACACGCTTTATCGGAGCGTCAAGATAGTCTATCGCCTCTTCGGCAACAACAGCGGCTATCTCCGCACTTACGCCCGTCGTCTTGCAGTCCTCGCTGACAACGACGACTCTTCCAGTCTTTTTCACAGACTTCACAATTGTGGTCTTGTCGAGAGGCGTTAATGTTCGGGGATCGATGACCTCGACGTTGACTCCCTCTTGCGCCAGCGTTCGGGCGGCGGCAAGCGCTTCGTGAACCATGTACAACGTAGCGACAACGGTCACGTCCGTACCTTCTCGTTTGATGTCTGCTACGCCAAAAGGAACGAGATAGTCGTCTTCCGGGACTTCACCTTTGATAGAATAGAGCAGTTTATGC
>Ga0315296_10000682_pt1 | contig 30463 bp, 24 predicted proteins | sample YL17G14_18_MG_FD_203921 | JGI IMG/M metagenome (GOLD analysis project Ga0315296, IMG submission 203921) | Sediment microbial communities from Yellowstone Lake, YNP, Wyoming, USA - YL17G14_18 | ecosystem: Environmental > Aquatic > Freshwater > Lake > Sediment | place: USA: Wyoming | collected... | reverse complement strand
CATGGGGTGCCTGGATCACGTCCGCATCGACATGAGGGTCGACGCGGCCGGCCGGCTCCGGACGATCGAAGTCAACGGCATCCCCGGGCTCAAGCCCCACAAGAGCTGGGCCCCTCAGATCTACACACTCTACCACGCCTCGCCGCTGGGGGAAGACGAGGACTACCGCCTGCTCATCGGCGCGATCCTCGAATCCGCCCGCCGGCGCTACGGCCTCTAGGCGGATCCGGAATCCGGTGTTTTTTTCTGCCAAAAATGCCAATAGCCAGCCACGCTATGGTCACAATACTCTCTTGCCGAGCTCGACCCTCCCCTATTTATTGTTGATTATGGATGGGATCAGCGCGCAGGGATGGGCTTAGGGCGTTGGACGAGGTAGGCCTCCCTGTTCAACCCGTTCCTCTCAGGGCCTCCCGTCCCGAGAACCCCCATCAAGCTGACCTAACGGCCCGCCGAAGCGGGGATTCATAACATCTTTTCGGGCAAGACGCTAGACTAGCCTATTTTTATGTCTTAACATGAGCTAAAGAAACATATAAATTAACGGCATTTGTCGGGAAATGAAAGTCATTAAGCCGATCCTTTGGTCGTTTCTGGCATTTTTCATAATCCTGCAAATCCACATATTCGCCATGTTGTTTCTTCATCCAGTCGGAGGACAGGAATTTCATGAGGTCTTTGCCTACTCCGGAGGAGGCCGTTGGGATGTGGCCCGCAGGGTTTTTGCAGAATATGTGATGATTGATTCGGTTATTGCCTTTCTTATGATATTTTTCAGATACCCGCTTCACTGGTTCATTGTCATCGTTATCGCCAGCGCCATCGCCTGGTTGAACTGGCTACGCGTCTGTCTCTTCCCTTATCAGAGCGTCAACTTTCATCATGCCTGTCTTCCTTATTTGTTGATCATTCCTTTTCTCGTTGTGCCCGTTGGCTATATCGCTCATTTTCTATCGGGACGATTTTTTCGTCGAACATAAGAAATGTAATTTTCTTGGAAGTCCGAAGGAAGAGCCTCTGTTTAGGGCGAAATGGCCTAGCTGATGGCTGACGGATCAACCATAATCTTTTGAATTTTTCGGTTTATCGAGGCATCTTTCTCGATGGACTTGTGGTATTCGTCCAAAGTCATAGCGCCAACACAACGAAATATTCCCTTTGTTGAAACGCATTTTAAGACATTGAGGGCATCCATGGCGCCCTCCGGAGCTCCCGCGTTTCTGAAGGCGTGGAATCTATCGAAAAAGATGATAATATTCTGTGAACGTCCTATTTCTCCTATAATGATCTTCATCCTCTCATCAAACAGGCCTCAATCCGTTGTTCCGGAGGTCACCAAAGCCACGTCCAGGGCGATCATGCGTTTATGGCGTAAAATCTCGGGAACATTTCCATCGACAATTCTCTGAACGAGACCTTCAACGACAGCCGTGCCGGTGCCCGGCTCGCCTAAAAGCAAGGCGTTGTTCTTTGTTCGACAGCACAAAATTTGAATAAGTCGTGCGATTTCGTTGACCCGGCTGACAACGGGATATAATTTTCCCGCCTTGGCTAAGGCCGTAAGATCTGTGCCAAATTCGTCCAAAGCCGGTGTTCTGTCCTCTTGAGCACTTGGAATTCCATAATCCGGGTTGCTAATGCCAAAAAGGTTTACTACTTCATTTTTTATAGCAACTATATCCAATCCCAAGTTCATTAATGCCTGAGCAGCAATGCTCTCTTCTTCCCGCATGAACCCGAGAAGCAGGTGTTCGGTTCCGATATAATTAAGCACCAACGAACGGGCCTCATCAGCCGCGAACGCCATCATGTTCTTAGCGCAAGGCGTAAAAGGAATATCCACAACAGCCACGGCGGAAGAGCCTGGCAGAACGCGCTTTTCTATCTCAAACCGTATTGAGTCAAAGCCTATACCCAATATTAGCAAAATTGTAGCGGCAACTCCTTCGCCCTCGCGAATCAGCCCTAAAAGGCAATGCTCAGTCCCGATATGATCTTGGTTTAATCGGCGCGCTTCTTCTTTAGCGAGAATGATCACTTTCCTGGCTCTTTTAGTAAAACGATTGAACACGGGTCCCTGGACTGCCCCCAATCATCCTTCAATGTTCCGGGCTCCTGCTCTACTTTTCCTCCTAGGCAAAGCCTGAGACAAAAAGCACGACTTCCGTTCTATCTTTTTTGTCTATGATAACGTTAGAAATAAAATCGGTACGCCCCGAAAAGCTCTCCTCGATGATTCTTGAGGCAGCGCGAACATCGATCAGTCTATGTTGACCGCAAACCCGAAGAGTATAAATCACCTTCCTGGCCCTGTCGAACGGGACATTGCTTAGAAGAGGAAAACGGATAGCCTTTTGGGCAGCTCTTAGAATGCTGCTCTCTCCATCACCGCCAATTCCTAGATAAGTCGGGCCAAGCCCTGAGAACAAATGTTCTTTGTTCAGGAAATCTAGACAATCCGAGCCGGTATCAAAATAGAGGTCGGCCACCTTACTGGCGGCCAGGGACACGACCTCTATAGATTTAGCAAAAACATCGGTGAGAAACGCCTGAGTCGAGAAGAAATTGAAGATAGACTCATTGGGGATAGGAATAACCAGGTCACTCGCTTCTTCGAGTTTTTTGAGCCCCTCTTGAGCATTTCTCAAACGCCATCGACCCTCATAATAGAAAGGCATTGTCACCACACCAATGGACACCGCGTCCACGTCCTTGGCAATTCCGGCAACGACAGGAGCCCCACCCGTTCCAGTCCCTCCCCCCAACCCGGCGACAAGGATGACCACATCGCTCCCCCGGAGAATTCGAGCGATGGTTTCCCGGCTTCGTTGGGCACAGGCATAGCCCATTTCCGGGTTCATCCCGCATCCGTTCCCTTTGGCCAGACTTCCACCCAAAAGAACCTTGGAAGGACACAGGCTCTCGTTCAAAGAACCTTGATCCGCATTAATAACCGTGAAGTCAACATCCCTGAGCCCCATACCAATCATGTGGTCGATACTCTTGGTGCCGACAGCACCCAGGCCGATCACCCTGATCTTAAGTTTATTGTCCTTAAACCGCTGATCTCCAGGAACACGCGGGCGAGATGAAAATGGAAAGGGTGTTTTTAGGAGCAGCCCGGCCGCTCCGAGGCTGAAGATTCTACAGAACTTCCTTCGGGCTAGGTTCATCTTGCTCTTACTGTATTCTATGATGAGCTAAGCTGAAGCCCTAGTCAACAATGGGGGCATTGGCACGAACGGCATTTCGAGGGCGTCCGGAATCGCATGATGGATAAGTGGCTCATTTTATTCTATTGCGGGTATCTTCGAGGATTGATTTAACCCGTTTTTCAAGATAAGTGAAGCCGTGTTTTGTTACCAGGCGATAGGCCTCCTCGGCCAGAGGAAGAGCTTCATGAGGGCGGTTTCCGTCCCCTGCAAGCAAGATCGCTTGATTGGTCAAAGAAACGGCGAGCCCTTGCACGTTGCCGAACTCTTTGCAGATTCGCTCCTCTTCTCTATGGAGCTTCATGGCGTCATCCAGGTCGCCTCTGCTATAGAGAATACTGGCCTGGTTGCCGAGGGAACCATGCAAGTTATCTAAGTCGCCTTTTTTTTTGAAATAGCTGACAAGGTATTCTCTCAGTCTTAAGGATTCGGCTGGATGGCCTGTATTGGCGAGAAGAGAGGCCACACTCCAGACAATTTCTTCGTGACCTTCAGGATTTTTCAGGACAACCCCGTATCCTTTAACCATCCTCAGCGACGACCCGGATTCGATGAGAGCCCAGTATTCCATAAGGTCGAAATGATTGATTTTCCATATTGCTTGAAAAAATTCATCGTCGACGAGAAGCTCATAGATTTCCTTCCAGGCTTGGGCCCGGCAGAGCTGCCAAGGCAGCTCCTCGATTTTCCTAGGGCCGAGTTCAGCTCCCCGGAAATAATCTGCCAGGCGGAAGTGGCCGGCTTTCTGCTGTCTATCCGATGGAAGGTATCTCTGGCGGACCGCCTGGCGGAGATAGTCATGAAAAAACTCGATTTTCCCCCAGCGACTGACGAGCGCCTGCTCGGCCGCAAGATGAAGTGGCGACCAGCAAGCCTGTGGCAGAGGGTTGCCGCGAGAGCCGAGGATTTCCAGCAATTCGAACTCCGCCAGTCCTTTCCGCGCGGCCCATAATGCCGTCATAGTGTCCCGAACCAGCTGAGGCCGGTCGCGTTCATAGTCTTCTTCCCACCGTATCAGCACCCGTTCATAAAGCTCGGGGATGGTCCGTGCCGCGAGGTAATATCCAATACGCTCATCCAGCTTCTCGTGAATGCCGAACACCCGCAGTTCCTCGAGCAAAACCCGGAGATAGAGGGGATTCGATGTCTGGTCACCCGAGGCGATCCTTTCGACCTGCGGGCGGCTCAAGGATTTCCGGTACTGAGCAAGATAGCCGGCGATGAGTTCTTTTCGCTCCTCCGGCTGAAGAGGAGCCACCGTCATTTGCGGCCACTCGCGCTTCCTAAGCTCATCAAGAGGCCGGCCCGGCAGAGTGGAGACCATGAGCCTGATATTGGCCGGGATAACGGACGGAAGCCAGACAAGGTCCGGAGCCCCATCTCTGTCTTCAAGTTGATTAAGGCCGTCAAGAATAATGATCGCCCGGCCCTGGGCGGTGGCTATCGAGAGCCAGTCGGCAAAAGCAGCCCGGAGGTCGTCCGGCTTATCGGGAATTTCGTCCGGGATTTGGAACCGGCGTTTGAGCTCTCCCATGACCCGGCGGAGCATCGCCGCCCAGTCCGCGCTTTGAGAGGTGGCGCCGATGAAATGGAGAATCAGCAGATCGTTAGGATGAGCGCAACGATACCTCAGCGCCCAGTTTGCGACGAGGGCCGACTTGCCGCATCCGGATTCGCCTAGCTAGAATAACTAATGGCGGGCTATCGGTTCTTGCATGGTCGTCCAGGCGGCTGAAGTAATCAGGGCGGCCGATGTAGACTCCACTGACCTCGCCAGGCCTGAGTTCGACAACAGCTCGGCTTCTGGCAAACGCCTCATGCTCTGTCGCCTGTTGATCCAGAGGGTCCGGCTTTGCCTCTTCAGGATAAAGCGCGTCGATGATCTTTATGAGATCTTTCAGGACGAGCTCTCCGAGTTGCCGCGGATTAGAATAGTTCTCGCGAACAGGGAGACCGCTCGTCCGGATGCGGTCCTTCAGGCTGTTTAGCTTCGCCTTTCGTTCTTCTGCTCTCCTCTCGGCCCTATCCCTTCCCAGCCGCTCCATCTCTTCCCGAGACGGGATTTCCCGAAAATCCCCCTGCTCCCCTCGAGGCACCGAATCGATGTAGGCGGGGTCCCGGAAATAAAAAAAGGCGTGATCAGCCATTTCAGGGTTGTTGAGAACCCCGTGCAGGATCTCAAGTTCTGTGATGGAATGGTCAGGATAATCTTTCAGCCATGGTTCTAGCTCGATCAGCTCTTGAGGCACTTCTGCCGGAATCCAGCCATACCGCTCGCCCAGAAGACCAAGGAAATAGGGCCGACAGCGCTTGATCTCGTCCAAGCAGACAGGCAAAACCTTGCCCTCCGCTTTCTGTTCATCCGGCACACCCCACCGCAAATCAACCTCGCCCCACGTGACGGCCCGTCTTTCGCATAACTTGTGGAGTTCAGGAAATATTCTCTTGATGAGTTCCTCTCTCTCGCCTTGCATGTCGCGGAAGGTGGAGGAAACAAATATCCGTATGGCTCGCGACAAGGGAGAAGGAGGATGGGCTTTTTGAGCCGATGAGTTTGCCATCGAGAGGCTCTGCTAATAAAAGTGGTAGATGAATTATATTCAGGCCGATGACATCGGTCAACTCTTATCTAGCTTGGCGTAGAGAGATGAAAAGAGTACAGATTTACTATTAAGCTCGCTGATTGCAATTTCCGTTGACGATCAAATGCTAGGGTGTTGGATGAACCTTTATGAAACGATCGATATCTCCGATGTTATTCTCCATATTTGTTCTTAAGTACCCACCGCATGCCAGATAATAATCCAGGATGCTCAATACTCAATCGATCAGCCAACCATATCTCCCTATGAGGATGAAAAGATATAATGTATTCAGGATTAATAAAGATGAGCGTGCCTTCCAGCGTCCGAGATGCAAGCTTAGACAAGTTAATAGAATCACGATGAACTGTAGAGAAATAATCCAGGAGAGCGTCTTCTCAAGGACGCGGAGAGGTGCTCTGCTGGCCCCGATAAATCCTAGCAGAAAGCCGTGCCATGGTCCATGGTTTCCATCATCCAAGCCCCAGGGCCCGGATGGCCAAAGATTGGCGAAATTGGCATACCAAACCATGAAAAAAAAGAGAAAGAGGACAAAAAGAGATATTATGGACAGCGAAAAATCAATCCCATTTAGAACACCTTTTCTTCTCATCGTCCCCGCAATTTCTTTTTGGTCTTTTTGCAGATATGGATGGCCGAGGCCAAAGCTGTTTTAAGAATGCGAACGGTTTTCCGAGTCCGCGGCATCTTTAAATCACTCCGGTCGATTTTTATTTTCTTTTTCGGATTCTGTAGATCTCGAGCCCTGCCTGGGCAAATATTTTCGGCCAATTGAGGACAGCCTTGCGGTCGTACTCTTTCACCCCTTCTGGAAGGTCATTCCAGGGTACAAGAAAGGGGCTCATTTTATTCAAGGCGTCCCGTTTCGACCCAAATTTCCAACCGCTTTCGAGCCGTTCCACGACCCATCGGCCGTGTTCCATCTCGGCCAGCCCTTCTATCTCTGAAGTCTTAAAAGAAGGCCGGGCGACCTTTATTTTTGTGGTTTGTCTCAATCCATAACCGACCTTTCTCAGGACATCTTCAGCATAAGCTGCCTGCTGTCGGTTGGAGTCTTTGAGGTCTTCTCTCAGTTCTTTCCAGGGCATCATCACCGGGTCGGCGCTTTTTTGCCTATTTTCTTGAAGAAACTCACGGTGAATAGCCTCCCCTAATTTTTCCACGAGCTCCTGTCTCAGGCTGGATTTCGCCGGACTCACAAAGGCCCTCAGGGCGGAGGCGTCCTGGGGGAGCCAAAGGAGTCTTTCTTTGTTCCACCACTCTGCCTCTTGACGTAAATCTGCCGGGGTTTCTCCGCCGGCTCCCATGATCCCGACGGTTGCTCCCAGAGCCAGAGCTAAGCGGCACTCAAAGGCGGTTATCGGCCCCCCATTGACTGTGAGGACCTTAACTTCATGAGGCCGAACACCCGATACAAGAAGGTCAACCCAGTAGTGGAGAGGTTGAACAGGATTGAAGGCATTTCCCTCCGTAAGGATCAACTCATGATATCTCCTGTCAGCGGTAATGTCTGCTGGCAGAGATTTTGGAAGGTAAGCGATGACTTCCATCGAATTATTGCCACTGGCCTGCTGTTCTTTGGCTATCGCTCCGACTATTCCGGGAATGCCCCTGGTTGTGCCGCCGGAAATCATCGTGCCTTCAAAGCCGTCGAATGCTTGACTCAACAAACGGTGGCAATTCTGCATCTCCACCTCGATTTTTTTGTTTGTCCCCCCGGCCACGATGACGACAGGCTTTGAAAATTTCTTATTCCTGACGGCCCAATCCTCTATCTTAGATATCTTTTTAGCTTTATTTTCCGCTACCGCCTTTGCCGCCTCCAACAGAATTTCCGCCCACTCAAATTCCGGCGGTGCTGATTTAGCCGCGCAGATATGCCCTAGAAATTCAAGCTCATCGTCGAGGATATCTTTGGCGGGAGAGAAATTCTCCCTTATTAAAAGATGCACGGCCAGCGCATAAGCTCCCAGGCTTTCATAGGGTTCTGACAGTAGCAGATGGAATTTTGCGATCGCAAAAAAAGCCCACGGCAGTTCAATGCCGACCTCCGTGTGGCCACGGCAAGTCTGGACGGCGGAGAGAAGCGTTTGCCGCATGAGCGGCAGAATGTCCAAATCCTTTCCGCAATAAATTTCGTACTCGAGCCATGGGCTCAAGTTGTAAGGATTAGCGGGATAAGCTTCATATGCCCTTCGATAAATTTCCTTTGCCTTCTGCTCCTGGCCTGGCATATGCCGGTACGACCAGCCAAGATAGGATAGGGCCTGAGAGCGAATCTTGTTGTCTTCCGTTTCGGCCACTCCTTCCAATTCTTTCCGGCCTTGAATGTATTTTGCGCCCAGCGGCTGGCTTTTATGCAATTGACAGAGGGCGTGGCCATGTTCCAGCATAATTTCTTTATTTTCACGACATTTTGAATCGATATAAGGCTCCAGTTCTTGAGCAACGGTCTCCCATTCCCAAGAAGCCTTGGCCAACATGACAAGCCGAAGCGAAAGGGCAGGCTTGTGTGCTTTCACCGGCTCATTTTCGAGAATTGTCCGAAGCATTTTCATTTCTTCGCGCATCTGATCCCGCGTCAGGTAGGCCCCATAGTCTAGCTTGTAGGCGTCAAGCCCTTCGACCGCCTGGGTGAAGGCGCTGTCACTTTCCTCAAGCAAAGCCGCCACCCGAGCCAGGTGACGATGCCAGTGTTCTGGAAGCCTGAGCTGGCTTTTATAAATTCTTTCATGGGTAACAGCCGCCCAGGCATGCTGGAGCAGCGTCCTGACCTGAATTTCAGCCTTTCGCCCGCCGATTGTCTTTGGGACGTTTATGCCGAGAATTTCATCTCTCTTGACCTGGACGATGTAATGAACAGAGAGATAGCCAAATTCCGAAGGCTTAAGACGGGTTCGCACATCCAGGCTGTTGGCTTCGTCGATCAAGAAATTATTCCTGATAAATCGGCATATCTCGTCAGCCTCTTCCTGGGTATGGGTGATGACGCGAGCTCCGCACAGGTCTGTGAGTTGAGTCACGGGAGACGGGTACTTGAAGGCCTTGCGGATAGCCTTTTCTGCAAAGCTGGAGAGCGCTTTCGGCCTTGACTGAACAATGGCCAGAGGAGCATATATTTTGCAGGCGGTTTCAAGGATTTGATGAAGGACCTCAGCATAGGTTTTGTAATAGGGGAACTCATCTTGATATTTCTTGATTTGCTCTTTGTGCCAGGTGCTGTCGACTTTCATCTCTGATGGCCTCCCTCAAAACGAAATCCTATTTGATTTTATTCCCCAAGCCTTCCGCAAATACCCTGAATTGCTCGACCAGGTTCATCGAGCAGATCTCGGCATCTTTAACCCAAGCATATTCATCGTGCTCGCTGCTTAAGAGGACCTGCCCTGATTCAACACGCCCTTCCATCATGACGTAGGTAATAATCTTATGAGCTAATTCTGCCTTGATCTTCCCCATCTGGCGATGCAGGGAAATCGTGAGGCCGGTTTCCTCTGCCACCTCTCGGATCAATGCCTCTTCAAAATCTTCACCGGGGTCGACTTTTCCTCCTGGGAAATCCCACTTTCCTGCATTCGCCTTTGAACTCATCGACCGTTTTATGAGCAGGTAACGACCCTGCCTATCTCTGATCAGCACTTTAACTGACAATGTTTGGGGCTTACTCATCAGAGTTTCCAAATGGAAAAATCAATTCCAAGGTGGATTTTATTTTCATTTTTTTCGGCCGGCTTCCTGGCAGGCCTTCAGGTTTTCCTTAAATATCTTTGTATTGGGATGATTAGGTCCCAGAGATTTCTCGGCAATTTGTATTGCACTCTGGAAAAAAGGCACTGCTTCCGAATATTTGCCCTGGGCATGATAAAGTCCTGCCAGATTGTTTAGGGGTGCCGCGACAGCCGGATGGTCGGGGCCGAGGGCTTTTTCCCTTATCGCCAATGACCGCTTATTAAAAGATAAGGCAGAATCGTAGAGGACCATATCTGCGTGGAAGAGACTGATTATATTTAACAAAAAGGCAATGTCTTCAGTCTCACCTTTTGTTTTAATTTTGGCCTCAATAGCTGCTTGATAACACTCTCCTGGCTCAAATCGGCCCTGAAGAGAACGCCAGTATCCCATCCATTCATGCTTTCTGTTGAGATTCCATGCATAAATAAAGAAATCAAGGTCGCTCAGGGTTGCAGCCAGTGTTGGCCAGTCTCTCCCCTGTTGAAGTTGATATGGATACTCATCCAGTCGACGGTCAAGTGGCGACTGCTTGAAGTAAGCAGCCAATTCTGAGTGCTTTTTCTCATCGACTAAATACCTTGCTGCCACAGCATCCAGAAGCTGCCGATGAAAGAAGCCAATCAGTTCGCCCCGTTGTACAAGATAATCTTTTGCGCTGCGGGCAAAGCTCAGCCACAAAGCCCGAGGCAGTTGTTCTTCGCCCTGCCGCCGCAGGAGGTCAAGAAGCTCCTTTTCACTCAGTCCATATCGGGAACAGCGGAGAAGGGAAAACGCTTCTTTTACCAATTCACGGCCATGGTCTTCCTCCAGCCTTGCCAGCACTTGATCAAATAGCTGCGCAACATCTTCTGCCAGAGACTGGATTCGCTTCGTTAGCTCTTCAAACCGGCCGAAAAGCCGCAGCTCCTCAAGGGCTGTTCGAAGGTAGAGCGCGTTATTCACGCCCGAATGGGCCAAGAGCGCAGCCGTCTGTCGTTCATCGAGCTTGCGCCGCCATTCGCCAAGGACTATTTGCACAATCTGCCGCTGCTCGTCCACATTTAGCAGTGGTAGGACTATCTGCTCAGCGTCACGTCGCTTGAAGACTTCGAGACAATCACCCTCGAGACTGCTTACGACTAATCGGACCCTTTCCGGCATATAGTCCAGAAGCCAGCCCAATCCATGCGCTCCGTCTTGAGCGGACAATTGATCTAAAGCATCAACGACAAGAATAATTCTAGATTTGTCTCGTGAGGCAGCTGCAAGCACCGACGCCAGTGTTTCAGACAGCTTCTTGTCATCCCCAGGAATTTCTTCCTTGAGATTAAATGCCCTCTTCAATTCCCCGCACATATTTCGCAACAGACGGAGATGATTTGTTGAATCAGGGCTGGCACCGACGAAATAAGCAAGCACATAATCTTGCGGATGATCAGCAGCATAGCGGCGATACCAAGTCGCCAGGAATGCCGATTTCCCGCATCCGGATTCGCCGGTAATCACTATGGGCCGACGATCTGTGCCCTGCACGTATTCGGTCAGGCGCCTCAATTGTGTCTCCCGCCCGATATGTAGGCGAGATCGCTCCTCAACAAAAGCCTCATGCATCTGCCGTTCAACAACAACTGGATCTCCCTCGGGAGCCCCTTCTGGATACTCCACGCATATCCCTTGCCATAAGTCTTCCAGCACCCTTTGCCCGAAGACCTCCAGGTCCACAATGTGCTTCTCGCCTTCATCCCAACGGCAAGGATAATTTTCCCGGACCGGCCAGCCTGACGCTCGAAGTTCGTTCTTCAGTTTTTTCAATTTGGCTGCCGCATCAGGATTCTCTGCCATGAAGTCGGGGCGCTCTTTTCAGGAATTTGAGAAATAAATTGTGGATTCCGGAAATAGAAGAAGCTCCGCCTGGCGATCTCCGGGTTGCGAAGCACCCCGTGCATAATCTCCAGCGAAGTCAAGGAATTTCCCGGATATTCTGAGAGCCAGGGATAGGCGAATCTGGCGTCTTCAGGAATTTCTCTGGGGACATAGCCATAGCGCTCTCCGAGGATGCCGATAAAAAAAGGCCGTGAGCGGTTGACCTCATCGAGCATTATCTCTAAGACTTTCCCCTGTTCGGCTTCTTCCTCCGTGACACCCCAGCGCAGGTCGAGGTCCACGAGATGGAGGCAACGTTTGGCCATCCGTTCGCGCAGCTCTGGAAATACGGCCTTGACCAAGTAATCGCGTTCGGCGTGCATATCGCGGAAGGTCGACGAGATAAATATACGAACGGTTTGCCAAGCTCGCGGCATCAGGATCCTCGGCAAAGCATGCGTTTATCCAGTAATTTATAAGGAATATTTTCTCTCTCTTTTTTCAAATGAGGCTAGGAGAGACCCGGGCGCATGATAAAATACCAGACCCTCAGTTCGTTAGCGAGAAGTTCTTCAGTCCGCAGGACGAGCCGTTTCAGCTGGAACTCATAATTCTCTTGACTGATTGTGGTTTCTGTCTTGGCCGCCCCCAAGGCCAGGAGTTCATGATGAAGGACGTCTAGATCAAGTGAATGCAATTTATAAGATCGCCCCAGCCTTCGACCTTGGAAGACGGCTTGAAGAGCTGCAGCGGCCGAGCCGATGGGGGGAAGCGTTATTGCGGCAATCTCAATAACAAGCCTCAGCAACGGGCGGCCACCCCCGGTCTCGTATGTGCCAAATATGAGGCTTATAAGATGCATGGAAGCTATAACAATGGCCATCACCAGAGTGCCTCTGATGATGTTTTCGAATCGCCAATTCAGCCTGTTGGACTTTCCCCTCTTTGCCCAGAACCAGTCTCGCTGGTCGAGCACACGATCTTTTAAGAAATCTTCTAAGCAGCCGGGTTGAGGTGGCGCTGTTTTTCCCAGACCGGCATCCTCCAGCTCGTCGCGCCATGGTTTCTCCTTTCGTAGAGGCAGATATGTGTCAGGAGGATTTATGCAGTTATCGATTTGGGCCAAACGCTGCGCCATAGTCAACTCCAGCTCAGCGGGCGATGTTCTCTCCAAATAGGGACCAACTCGGGCCAGGAGAAGAAATCCTTCTCGCCTCAGGACCTCTGCCCGCAAGCGCTCATGGGCCCATTCACCAGCGCGAGGAGCAAGGCGACAGACCAAGATCAAAAGCGAAAAAAGCAGGGCGCCGAGTTCTAAGGAGATCAAAACAACGGCTATGATGCCGGCTGACCGGAAGGCCAGGACCTGAATCGTCATGAGCAGCACGGCAATAGGAATGAGCAAAGAACTGATGGTCGTAAACTGTATGGCCTTTTTTTGCTTTTTTAGAGCATCTCCATCCCATTTGTTAAAAACAGCAAGGATGCGCTCTCTCAAAGCACGAGTTTCGTCATTGGCTGACATCATAATTTTCTCCCCTTTGAATGAGCTATGCTCATCTTTACATCGCTTGTCGACTTTTCTTATATCTGTAAACCTGCAAATCTATTTTAGCCAGGATTCTTGGCAGCTCTCGAACAAAATTGCGATCATACTCTTTTATTTCCTCGGGCAGCTCTTCCCAGAGGACGAGATATGGATGTGTCTTCCTCTTCGGGTTTTTCTCCCCTTTAGCATATGACCAGCCCTGAGCTCTAAGGTCTTTCATCCAGCGCTCGTGTTCCATCTTTGACATCGTCTCAACTTCCTCGGGCGTGAAAGCGAACAGCTCTCCATCCCAATCTGTCAAGAGGACGATCCGACAGCCGACGGTTTTCAGCTTGATTCCGATATGATTGGCCTGATTTCGGTTCGAATCCTTAAGAAATTCTGGAAGCTCTTCCCATGGAACCAGAGAGGGATTTGTCTTTACCGTGTATCCGAGTTTTTCTTGTTGGCGAACGTAAGTTTCATGGAGCGCGCGGGCCAGAGTTTCGTGGATGCCGCCAAGGATGAGTTCCGGCTGGCATGTCCGATCGAGCAAACCGAAAGCATGAATATTTTCAAATCCACTCAACCCTGCCGTCGTTTTTCCGATAAGGTCCGTCAGGCCTGTTGTCCGAGTCATGCGGACGACAATTTGAGGTTTTTGATCTCTGATTCTTTGGAAAAGCGTGAGCGCTGTGGCTAGCCCCAAAGAATCGTTGTCGAAACAAACATAGATCGACGAACTATTGCAGGATCCTTGAGAGTCAAAGAGGAACGCGGCTTCTTGAAACTCTGGGCCATTGACATCCATCTGGCGGGGGATGAGTTCGCAATACTTCCCTAATTGTGGATACCGCAAGCCCAATAGCTCCGTTTTACTTTTCGCTTCTTTATCGATGATCGCGATCGAGAGAGGTTTGCCGCCGCCATAAGGCTGATTCTTCCACATTCTTGCCGCTCGCACGATAACGCTTCGCCCCATTCGGCCCAAGCCGATAACCGCAATATGCGGCTGGCCATTTTGGCCGGACTCTCTGAATGCCGGGAAATTCTTCAGGAGCGCCCGAGCCCCGCTGTCATAGATGCTGAAAAACTCTAATTCAAAAGGATCTGTTTCTTCTGCCAATATTTCTACTTCCCTGAGGAAGTCACAGAGCTGAGGATCGTTAATGTGGACGAAGCACGAAAGAGGTTTGCCTTTGCGCTTTTTGACAAGGTCGAAAGCATGGACCACGGTTTCTACATTTGCGCCCTCATCTCCACTAACAGAGATGAGATATTTAGCCTTATGAACTTTGGCGCTGTGGAGGACTTCCTGTCTTGTAGCATCTCCGACGATGACGTTGACACCGTATTCGCGACATTGTTTTAGGAAATTGTTATGTTCATCCTTTTCGATAACAACAACCCGGTCGCCGCTGTCATGAAAGCCTTTGGCTAGAAGAAAACCTTTCTGGCCCAGGCCGCAGATAACGACATGATTTTTGGCGAGCTTGAGGCGAAGCGAACCGACCTTTTCGCGGAAAATGGCCAGTAAAGCTTTGATCGCAGCAAAAGCGGCCAGAGAGGGCGCCAGGAGCCGGGCCAATTCCAGTTCCCAGCCTTTAGGCCCGGGGATAGAGCCAGATTCCAGGGTAAACAATTGCAGGGAAAGATAGAAAAGGTCCCACCAGGATCGTTTTTCGTTCAGGAACGCGAAATGCTTGGCAAATCCCAGGTAGCCGAGATAAACCGTAAGCACAATCAAAGCAACAAATACCGGCCACTGGGATTTTTCCCAAAAAGACCGCATAGATTTCCGCCAGAGGAGTCGTCCCCTTTTCCGTTTTCCACTCATCCTAAATTTTCCGCCTTGTTTTATTCCCTTCCATTTTGCTTTGGGAGGCGAGGCATCCTCTCCTTGCTCAGAGATGATTATCAATTTTTCTTGATTTGATAGCCAAGGGCGACAATGGCCTTAAGCGTCTGCATAGCAGCCTGGCGGTCATACTCTTTTTCAGATTCCGGCATCTCCTCATAGGGGATAAGGTCGGGGTGTTCCTTCCGAGCATCATCCCTTTGAGGGCCGTATTTCCATCCTTCAGCGCGTCGTTGTTGCGCCCAGATATCATGGGCATTCTTGGCCAGAAGCTCGGTTAGCTCATAGATCTCCTTGGAAAGAACAACCCTAGACGTGTCAAGAGGCCTTGGTTGATAGGGCACTGAACCTTCCTTTCTTTTGGCTGATTTTTCCTTCCCTCCCTACCGTAGCTTATAGCAAAGCAAAAAATGATGTCAATTCATAGATCGCAGCCCGGCGGTAAGGGATCAGAAGAAAACATGACTAATTTGAATTGCTCAGAATAAAGGAGGACCGGCCCACTAGGGTGGAGATTAAGGGGCGGATTTAAGGTTCTCTGAAATGTGGCCTTCGAGCGGAACTCGAAACAGCCAATCAGATGGGATTTGAGATTCCCACTCAGGTCAATCCCGATGGCTGGTTCGAGGCTTCCGGACAATTACTGCCGGGGACTATCTCCTATCGAATCGTATTCGAAAGGTGTTCTGGCCCGATATCCGGAGAAATTATGCTGTCCGAGCTGACTATTCGTCGTAGAAAGGAGAGGCTGCTTATGAAAAAGAGGATGGCGAGTTTTATGGTCGTTGATATGTTAATGCGCTCCTTAGCAAGATCATCGGAACCGCGCCCGGCCTCGACCCGAAACTCATCGGAAACACGGAGGGTCAATGTCTATCAAGACGCTTCTCCTGAAGTCAGTCTCAGATGGATTCCTGAGGGTTATATGCCTGGCGGAACCGGGATTGCCCTAAAGACCGATGCAGAAGAGCGTCCCTTTGAGGGAAAGGCATGCGTTCTCGTGCGTTTTAACCTCGAGGGCAGCGGCTGGCGCGGCGTTTACTGGCTGGCTGCCGGCTGGAAGCCTGTTCGTAGAGGGCCGAACCTTTTTGAGCTCCTGGGAATGGACGCCAGCGATAAGAACATGGGCGTTCGCCTCGTTATTCACGCTCGCAGCAGCCAGAGAGCCGGCGTTCAATTCAAAGTCGGAGGTATTCGGGAAGGCGAATACGTGGACAGCCTTAGCTGGCCCGTAGAATCGGAGTGGATTCAATAATCTTCTCAGTGGACTCGATACTCTCTGGACGTTACCTCTCGCGATCTCAGCTGCATCCAAGGAGGATTTTGCTTCGTGGCCAATGACGCCCACAATGCCGGAAAGGAAATTGAATTCTTCATCGATGACGTCTATTTCGAAGCATTCGTCATCAACCAGAAACAGATCAGTCCGTGAATTGCTTCGAAGCCATCTGAGCAGAGGAGCGGATGCTTCTGGCCAAGGGGTCGGAGTGAAAGCTGCCCCGCCCGGGAGCCAGAACTGTGCGGCCTAGGACGTAAAAAATGATATCCCCGGTTTTTTTTGGCTGGATCTGCCAAATAATTTCCCTTTTGCCGTGGACCGAATCATTGACCACCTCAAGCTGACGTTTTTGGCGGCGAGGCCTCCTCCCTCCCATGCCTTCGAGCAGATAACGCTCGCTCCGGCCGACAAGACCAGGGAATATTTTTGATCTTTTCGTTGTTAGGGGAGTGGGAGTCAATCTTCATTGGACCGGCGCGAAAGGGCATCCCGCCCCAATAGCCTCTTCTTGGCCCCCCAGAGGGGCGATTGACATCGCCCCGCGGACGGTGCTATATTTCTGGCGTGGTCAAGGGGAGGGGTTCAACGCCTGAAATGATGATCCAGAACGGCATAGAAAAAAAATTACTCCTTCGTCCCTGCGGATGAAGGGAAAGCCGGCACTGATCATCGAGCATTTCGTCGGCTGGCTGATCGTTCGTTTTGAGGGCCGGGACCTACGGTATCGGGAGATCGCGGAGCGAGAGGCACCGAAGAAACCAAGGCAGGTAGTTCGCTCCAGCCGTCGAAGGATACGCCGCCTCCGGATCATCCGTGGCTTCGACTCTACATCGTACCGTCGCCGGCGATCCCCTAGGATAGATCTTAGCCTATGAGTAAAGCGGAAAAATTCATGTCGCCCAGAAGAGGAAATATTCACGTTGCCTTGACATCCTTCTACCACACTTTTTACCACACCTTGACAGCTTTTTATTCCTTCGAGCAACATTTTTGCTAATGGGCAAACGGGATTTTGGGACAAAAAACAATTTTTTATTAGAAGCGCATGAGCAAGACCTTTCGAATCTTCGTAAGCTCCACATTCAGTGATCTAAAGGCTGAGCGTATCGCGTTACAGCAGTACGTTTTTCCGCGTTTGCGAGAGCTGTGTATGCAGCACGGTTGCCGTTTCCAAGGCATTGACTTGCGCTGGGGTGTGAGCGAAGAAGCGGGGCGAGACCAGCAGACGGTGAATATTTGTCTCTGCGAGATCAAGCGTTGCCAGCGGGTCACTCCCAGGCCTAACTTCATTGTGCTCTTGGGAAACCGCTATGGCTGGCGACCCCTGCCCTCAGAGATCCCTGCTAATGAGTTTAATAAGATCAAGACTGTGGTCGTGGGTGATGGACCCAAGAAGCTGCTGAATCAGTGGTACCGGGTCGACGACAATGCGATTCCGCCAGTTTACTGCTTGCTTCCAAGAGAACTGGGGGGCCGAACCGGCGCAAGTGACGAGGAACGAAAAGACGCGGCGATGCATGAACGAGTTGAATGGCAGAAAATAGAACACCGATTAAGAGAGATCCTAAAGGGAGCTACTGCCCAACTGGGGTGGCCTCAGGATGATCTTCGGCGACGCAAGTACGAAACCTCGGCCACGGAGCAGGAGGTGGTCGAGGGTGCGCTCAACGTGGCGGACGCTAAGGAGCACGTTTTCGGGTTCTTTAGGGAGATCGACTATTCAATGCAATTTGGGGAGCGGCCGCTGGCCGCGCTTTGCCCGGTCGCTGACGGCGTCAAGCCGTATCTAGACCTGACGGCGTTAGGCCACCTGGATACTGAAGCAGTCAAACGGCAAGAATTGCTCAAACAACGTTTAAGAACGCAACTTCCTGGACACATTCATGAATATTGGTCAACGTGGACAGGCGACGGGATCACCACAGATCATATCGGCGCGTTGCCAGAGAAATTGGAAGACTGTCTCAAGCTGAATGATGCTTCGAACCCGCCCCAGTCGCTGTGCGCGGATGTCTGGCGGCGATTGTCAGCCATAATTCTCAAGCAAATCGGCCAGATCGAATCCGTCGATCCCCTGACCCGAGACAATGCTGATCACAAAGCCTTCGGCGAGGAACGGGCTCGTCATTTCGTTGGCCGAAGTGACATACTAACCCGCATCCAGGCCTATGTCGATGGTGACGAATCCAGGCCTCTGATCATTTATGGGCGATCCGGGTCCGGTAAAACCGCCCTCATGGCTAAAGCCGGTCAGGAATGTGTAATGCGTAATGCGGAACGCGGAACAAAGGTCGTTTCGCGGTTTATAGGGGCGACTCCGGGCTCAACGGATTTGCGGATCCTGCTCTCCGACCTGTGCCACGCCCTGGACGTCGTCGAATTTTCGACGGACATGAGCAACCTCGTCAAAGCGTTTCGTGATAGGCTTTCGCCAATGGAGCAAGGCGAGAAGAAAGAGGAGGGAAAAGAAGCTCGCCATATGGAGTCGGATAAAACGGTGCTGTTTCTTGACGCTCTTGAGCAACTTAATTCGACTGACAACGCGCGGATGCTCAATTGGATGCCGCGCGATCTCAAGCCGAACATTAAGATGGTCGTCTCGGTTCAGGAAATCGATAAAGCAGCACATAACAATGACAGCGATGTCCGCTCAGAGTCCTCAAAACATTCCGCTTTGTCACGTCGAAGCGGCACGAAAGACGATCCCTTCGACATCGTACGGCGAATCTGGCCGCAATCCCTCATCGAAGTCGGCCCGCTTGATGAGACTTCGGGGGCTGGTCTGCTCGATAAGTGGCTCAAGGATGCCGGTCGCACGCTGCAGTCCGAGCAGAAAAGTAAGGTATTGGGCAATTTTAGAAGCCATGGCATGCCGCTATATTTAAAGTTGGTTTTCGAGGAAGCCCGCCGATGGCATTCCTATGACCCGGTGCCTGAGCTCCCTGCCGACCCTCCCAGCCTTATCCAGTCCATGCTTGATCGCCTAACACAACCAGAAAATCATGGCGAAATGCTGGTATCCCGTGCGTTGGGCTATTTGGCTGCGGCAAAGAACGGGCTGACGGAAGACGAACTACTTGACTTGTTGGCGCACGACGATGAGTACTGGAAATATTTCTGCGAGCACGTTCAGCACACAGATTCCCCTCTGGCCCGTTCAGAGCGCTCGGATTTGAGTGTAAAAGAACTGAAGGATGTTGCGCCCCAGGACCGACGACTGCCTGTCATCATCTGGTCCCGACTCTATCACGACCTAGAGCGATACTTGACGGAGCGGAGCGCTGACAACACAACCCTCTTCTCATTTTACCACCGCCAATTCGCGGAAGTGGTCGACAATAAATATCTGCCACCTGACCTCCGGCTGAAAATCCACGAACGCCTAGCCACGTACTTTGCCAATCAGAACTACTGGCTCGAATCCATTGGGGCACAGCGTGCGCGTGCCCAACGCTTACCGCCTACGCCTCGTCCGGCCAACATTCGGAAGGTTGTCGAACTTCCCTACCATCGTCTTGAGTCCGCCAAGCTGGCCGGCGGAGCAGATCCGAATTCACCTTATTGGGATGCCGTTGCGGACCTGCTGACCGACTGGCGGTTCCTCGAAGCCAAAGCGGAAGCCGACCCATACTTGAACGTAGCGAAAATCGAAGCGTCATCAGAGCCCGACGAAGAACCCAAGAAATGATCTTCGAGCTAGCACGCGACTTCTACGAAGCCCTGGCAGAGATACCGACCTCCCATGCGAAATACCGCATGGTCGAACTCTTCGAAGAAACCATCCGCCGCGAGATCCAATTCGTCGCACGTCATCCAAGCGCGCTGTTCCAATGCATGTGGAACAACTGCTGGTGGTATGACTGCCCGGAGGTATTCAGGGAATATGCCGAAGCTGGAAATGGGTGGCAGGCACTGCCCCCCTTGAGTGAATCTGGAGGGAAGCTCTGGAAGTTCATGGAAACCTGGCGCCAGGAGAGGGAAAACGAGGTGGGTGTCTCTTTCTCTAGTTGGCTCCGATCGCTGCGCCCACCGCCAATCCCTCTAAGTACCGGTCTAAAGGCCGTTCTGTGCGGGCACACTCGCTCGGTCAGGAGCGTAGCCTATTCGCCTAACGGGAAGTCAATCGTAAGCGGGTCTGCCGACGGTACAGTGAGGATCTGGGACGCGGTAAGCGGACAAGAGAGGCATTGCCTTCGGGGCCACGACGGATGGGTGACTTGCGTGTCCTATTCGCCTGATGGACACTCACTCGTGAGCGCTTCTTTCGACAGGACTATCTGTATTTGGGATTCGGATAGCGGGGCGAAAATAGGCCGCCTCAATGGACACAATGCGCCGGTAACGAGCGTGTCGTATTCCCCCGATGGGCGGCAACTCGTCACCGCGTCTCATGACCGAACAGTGCGGGTCTGGGATCTCGAAACCGGTAGAGTACAGCTATGCCTGCGCGGAAATGAGAGGGAGGTAACGAGCGCGTCATTTTCCCCTGATGGGCAGTGCATCGTCAGCGGGTCATTCGACAGCTCAATCCGCTTCTGGGACCCCGAAACCGGCGTTGAACGGCGTTGCCTGCGCGGGCACAACGCGGCTGTCTACGGCACATGTTGGTCGCCGGACGGCCGCAGTGTGGCCAGTGCGTCTCATGACGGGACTGTGCGCCTATGGGAACCAGAAAGCGGCGTGGAGTTACACTGCCTCCACGGACACGACTCATGGGTTACAAGTGTGTCGTTTTCGCCAGACAGCCGGCGGATCGCAAGTGGGTCTTTGGACAGAACCTTGCGGGTCTGGGAGGCGCGAAGCGGAAGAGAACTCTACTGCCTTGCGGGGCACGCAAGAGGGGTTACCAGCGTCTCGTACTCTCCGGACGGGCGGCGAATTCTCAGCGGATCTGGGGGGCTATTGCAGACAGAAGACACCCAAGATAATACGATACGCATTTGGGATGCCGAAGGGGGAGCGACATCGCTCTATCTCGGTGGAAACGCGGGATCGGTGACAGCAGTGTATCCTTCCCCCGACGAAATGCGGATTGTCACCGCATCTGCGGACAAAATTGTGCGCGTATGGGACGCGCTATCGGGCGTCGAACGGTTGTGCTTCCGCGGGCATACCGACCTTGTGTTGACCATATCTTCGTCAATCGATGGACGTCGGATCGCTACCGGATCCTTGGACGGGACTGTGCGTGTGTGGGATGTTGAAAGCAACGACGAACTTCTACGGCTCAAGGGGCACCTTCTCCCTGTGCTAACCGTCTGCTTCTCCCATGACGGGCGGCGGATTGTGACCGGTTCCACCGACACCACTGTGCGCGTGTGGGATGCCGAGAGCGGCAAAGAATTCCTCTGTTTCCGTCACGAGGACGCTGTGACAAGTGTGTCCATCGGCTCAGATGATCGTTTTGTCGTCAGCGGTTCCTGGGACAAAACCGTCCGAGTCTGGGATCTCGAAACCGGTAGAGCACAGCTATGCCTGCGCGGACACGAGTATTTCGTGACCAAGGTGTCTTATGCGCCGGATGGCCGTCGAATCGCTAGTGGGTGCGGGAGTGGGTTGGTCGAAGCTACAGTTAGAATTTGGGATGCGGCAAGCGGGGCTCAACTGCATTGCCTCCGCGGACCGGAAGTCCGCATAACGAGCCTCGCGTGGTCTCCGGACTCACGCCGGATTGTCAGCGGAGGCGGGGACAATACCGTTTGGATCTGGGAAGCGGAAAGCGGCGATTGTTTAGAAGTTATCAAAGGAGAAGGCGATGTGTTGTCGATTGCGGCGGAATTGCCGCTCCGGATGCTGGCTCGAGATCAAGAATCCGTCCTTGAGGCCGCTTTCGCCGTAAAACCGATGGCTTGGTTTCCGGCAGCGCTCCATCATCTCGTCACTCTTGCGGGAGGACATCTCTTCGGCGGGTCCGATGGGGAGCACATACACATCCTTAAGGTCGAGGAGAGCCCTGAAGCCTATGATCTTTGAGCTGGCACAAGATTTTTCGAACGCGTCGGCAGTGATGCCATCGAGTCATCCAAAACGTCGGATACTTGAACTTCTTGAGGAAGCCATCCGCCGCGACCTTCACTTCATTGCCCGTCATCCAATTACACTCTTCCAATGCATGTGGAACACTTGTTGGTGGTACGACTGCCCTAAAGCCGCGAGCCACTTTACAGAGCCGAAAGAGGGATGGAATGAAGATAACGCCCCGTGGCTAACGCCGGGGCCGAAGCTATACCAATTCCTTGAAAACTGGAGTGCGGACAAGGAAAAAAAAGTGCCGGCTTTACGCTGGCTTCGTTCATTTCGCCCGCCTACCGTATTTTTGGGCAGCGGGATGGGCGCTATCCTGCAGGGGCACAAAGCCTCGGTTATGAGTGTAAGTGCTTCGAGAACGAGCCGTTGTTTTGCCACTGGATCGTACGACGGCTCCGTTCGTGTGTGGGACGCCGATGGTACTAAGGAGTCGGCAGCTCATTATTGGAGTGGCCAACCAGATGTACTCAGCGTGAGTTTCTCGTATGATGGAAACCTCATCGTCTGTGGGTGTGGAGATCGCACGGTTCGGGTGTGGAACTATTTGACCGATGAAGAGTTCGTTTTATCCGGCCAGAGGGGTTTTGTGGACAGCGTGAGTCTCTCTCCGGATGGGCGATACATCGCCGGTGGGTCGTTATATGATAGGGCAATCCGGATTTGGAACGTGGCGCGGCGCGAGCAGGCGGCAATTTTGCCCCACTCCTCGGCCGTTGCCGTTTCGTTTTCTCCCGACTCAAAACTTCTGGCCGCGGGTCATGCGGATGGATCTGTATCATTGTGGGAAGTCGAGAATCAGCGCAAGATTGCCCTCCTGCGCGGGCATAGCGATTGGGTCCGTGGCGTTGCCTTTTCACCACAAGGCGATTGTCTCGCCAGCGCGTCCTGGGATCGCACCGCCTGTATTTGGAACATCCAGAAAAAACGTGCCATCAATCGACTCGTTGGGCATCTCGACAAGGTAACTAGCGTGGCTTACTCGCCAGACGGTTGTTTAATCGCTACCGCTTCCTATGACGAGACCGTGCGGATCTGGGATGGGGCTACGGGCCGGAAACTCACCGTTTTTCACGGGCATCAAGGGTATGTTATGGCGGTTTGTTTTCTTTCCGATTCTAAGCGAATCGTCAGCACATCATCGGACTCAACGGTCCGCATTTGGATAATAAAGCCTGAAGAAGCGCAGCCCGTACTGAGAGGGCATCAGAATCAGATTGACTGTATTCGATTCTCAGCAGATGGACGGCGCATCGTAACAGGATCAAACGATCAGTCTGTCAGAATCTGGGACACGAAGACAGGGCAGGAACTCGGTGTATTGGTCCACGATGAAAGGATTCTGCAGCATCGGGCAAGGCTAGTTCGTAAGTTTGGCCTGAAGGCTGGGAGCCCCGGATTCCGCTACTTTTCTCGAGTGTGTATCTCGCCGGAGGGAGGGAAGATAGCCTGTGCAACAGCGGATGGGATTATCATAGTTGGGGATGCGAATAACCTCAAATGGATGGGCTTCTTGCGGTCGAATCTCCACGGGGTGACCGAATTGGCTTTCTCGCCGGATGGGCAGCGGATCGCAGGCCTTTGGCATGAGTATGGTCAGGTTTGGGACGCTGAAACCGGAAGCCTCCTAGCAGCTCTCAATAGTCAAAGCGAATTCTCGTCTATTGTCGGTGCCATAGGTGAATCACGGTTTTCTGCATTTGCCCAGGGTTTCGAAACGGTTGTGGTGGATCGAAAAGCTAAACACGAAGTCGCTTGGTTTTCTTTAACATTCGATCTACTCGAAACGTCCCCCGATAGTGCCATGTTGGCCGGCGCGGCAGGCAATTACCTCGCTCTACTCCAACTCGAAAAGGGGGCTTGGTGACGTCCCGATCGTCTAACTACCGACAGCGTGCAAGGGTTACAAGTGCCATCCAATCATCGTGGGGGAGTACAGGTTACGGCCTGATGAGATGTCAAGGACCGCCGGGAATCACTCTTAACAGGTCAAAAAGCCGCAGAGACGCCCGAAAGCGCCGGAAATCCGGCAGATCTCTCCTCCCGGGGCAAGAGAGGCTGTGGACATTGAAACCGGTGTGCCGCCAAGAGAGAATCTTCCCCGCCCAGGCATGCTCCAGGAGCGTCCTGCCCTGAACCTCCGCCTTCATGGGGCATGTCGCATCAGGAAGCACCTGCTTGGGAATCGAGGCATCTACATCCCTTATCGGGAAGACCCCTTTCCGGAAGGAAACGATATAAGGGACGGAACGGCAACCGAATTCAGCGGGTTTGTGGCGCTGGCTCACATCAATGCTGTTTTCACAGTCGATGTCAAAGTGCCCCTAGATGAATTTGTTCAGGGCTTCCACTTCTGAGGGAGTGGTCAATATGACCCGGCCACCGCAAAGGTCGGTAATGTCGTTGACGGCATCTTTATAATCGGATCGTTTCATGCCCCTTATGATGAGAAGTTTATTAACCCATACTGCTCTATAATTACCGCCATGGTTACTGCCTTGAACGTATGGAATCAAGTATCGGCTTTATCTGCTGCACCAGGGCGTTTAAGTCTTTCTCATTTGCAAGCCGATACGCCTCTTCTGCCAAAGGCAGGGCTTTTTGATACATGCCTCTTTTGTTCGCCAATAATACAGCTTGGTTAATAAGCGATATCGCAAGCCCGGAAGGGTTTCCCAGCTCCCTGCAGATACGCTCCACTTCTTTATGCAGCCTCATCGCCTCATCAAGCTCTCCGCGGTCATAATGGATGTTTGCCTGGTTGCCGAGGGAGGCTTGCAGGCCTAGTTTATTTCCAAACTCTCTACATATCCGTTCCTGTTCTTTGTACAATGTCATTACATCGTTTACAGTGCCTAATTCCTTTTGGACAACAGCTTGCTTATCTAAAGAATCTACGACACCTTGTAAATACCGGAGCCTGCGATAAAGCTGTTCTTCTTCTCTGAAATGAGTCAACGCCCCTGCAAGATTACCTTGACTTCCGTAAATTATCCCTTGAATTCCCAGACAAGGTGCAAGACCTTGTAGAAACCCTATTTCGCGATATATCTGTTCACTTTCTTTAAGAAGAATCAACGCTCCGTCTAAGTCACCTCGAGTTCGCAAGATGACCGATCGTTGTGACAAAGACCTTGCAAGTCCTTGGCGGTCTCCCAACTCGCGACAGATCTGCTCTTCTTGCCGATGCAGGTCTAAGCTACGGTCGAAATCACCTTGATCGCGGTATATTCCGGCTTGACGCCCTAACGAATAAGCCAACCACTGCTTATTCCCTAATTCGCGACAGAGGTGCTCCTGCTCCTGAAATAATGACATAGCCCCTAATAAATCTCTCTTGTGACGCAGAATTGCTCCTTGGTTGTGTAAAGAGGTTTGCAATTCATTCATACTGCCACTTAAACGACATAACCGCTCAACTTCCCTATGCAGTGATAGTGCTTTATCAAAGTCACCCTGGGTCTGCAAAATATGCGCTTGGTTGCCGAGAGAGTTTATTAGGCCATCCGTGTTACCCATGTTCCGACATACTTGTTCCTGTTCCTTATGGAGCCTCATCGCCTCATCAAGTTCCCCGCGGGCTTGAAGGATCACGGCGTGATTGCCGAGAAAGCGTTGATAATTATCCATGTCTCCGGACTCATGGAATTTCTTTATTAAAAACGCACTCAGCATGAGCGCCTCAGCAGGTTGCCCGCTGTCTGCCAGAAGCATTGCAAGCTGCCAGACAAAGTTGAAATCCGCCTGTTCAGGGTCATCTATTACAGGACGATAGGCATCCACCTTGCGGTATGAGTTGTCTTCAAGCTCTGCCCAGTAAATCTTAATATCAAATTGGTTGGCATTCCATCCGGCCATAAAAAAGAGAGAATGCGTCAGCAGGTCTTTAAGCCTCTGCCATGCCTTTGCTTGCGCAAGCTGCCACGGAAGCTCGTCAACCATCCGTGCGCCAATGTCAAGCTTTCTGAAATAATCAGACAACCGGAGATGCACCCCTGTTTTATCCTTCTCCGATGAAACATACCTGTCATGCACTGCCTTTCGGAAATAGTCGTGGGAAAAACCGATAAGCCCTGAACGGTTTATCAGGGAATGCTCTGCTGCCAGATATAAGGGCGTCCATATCGCCCGTGGAAGAGGGCTCCCTTCCGGGCCGAGGATGTCTAATAGTTCTGATTCAAGCAATCCCCGTCTTGCCGCCCAGATGCATATCATCACGTCCCTGACCAAGCCCGGTATGTCATGCTCATAGTCCTCCTCATAGCGTGCAAGTATCTTCCCATAGAGGTCAGGCACAGTCCCTGCCTCAAGGTAGTGGCTGATGCGCTTGTCCAGCTCCTCGTGTTTGCCGAAGATGCGCAGTTCCTCAAGCAGTGCCTGCAAATAGAGGGGATTGGCTGTCTGTTCTTTTACGGAGAGGTGTTCGGCACGGTCAGGCTGGAGCGATTTGGTGTATTGTTTAAGATATTCCTCAATGAAAACCCGTCTTTCTTTTTCATTGAATGGTTCAATGGTCAGTGTCTGCCAGAACCTCTTTTGAATATCATCGAGCGGCCTGCCGGGCAATGTGGAGAGAACCATCCTCACATTGGAAGGTATCATTGGCGGAAGCCAGACAAGATCAGGAGCACCGTCTCTGTCTTCTAGCTGGTTCAAGGCATCGAGTATTATAATCACACGCCCCTTTGCCGAAGCCATGTGCAGCCAGTTTGCAAAGGCTGCTCTCAATTCATCAGGCTTGTTAGGGATCTCCTGCTGAATATTGAATTTTCGCTTTAACTCCCCCATTATCCGCCTGAGCATTTCTGCCCAGTCTGCGCTATAGGGCGACGCGCCGATAAAATGCATGAGCAAAAATGTGTCAGGGTTGTCCCTGCGAAACTTAAGCGCCCAGTTGGAGAGAAGCGCGGATTTGCCCGAACCTGAGTCTCCAAGGATCACAAGCGGTTGACCGTCACCGCTGACATGCTCATTAAGCCTCTTAAAATATTCCTTACGCCCTATGTAAACCCTTGCGCGGCTCTGTGCGAACGCCTCATGGTCTGCTACGTCACGGTCAAGAAGGTCAGGCTGTGAGCCTTCCGGGTAGAGATTGTCGATAACCGTCGTCAGGTCATGAAGAACCATCTCCCCGAGCGTCTTCGGATCAGGATAGTTTTCATGAACAGAGAAACCGCTCCTCCGGATCGTTTCCTTGAGCAACGTAAGCTTTTCCAGAGATACATCTGACTCGGGTTTGTAATCTTTTTCTTTGGCAAGCTCTTCTTCAACTTTTGAAGATGCGGACCGATCACGGAAGTAAAAGAATGCATTCTCTGCCATTTCAGGGTTTCTGAGAACACCGTGCAGTATTTCAAGCTCTGTAACAGAGCGATTAAGATGCTCTTTTAACCATTCCGCCCTTTCAATAAGTTCCTGTGGTATCTCATCAGGCACCCATCCATACCGTTCGCCCAAAATGCCGATGAAATAAGGTCTGCATCGCTTGATCTCTTCAAGACAAATGGGCAGGACCTTGCCCTCCGCTTTCTGCTCATCCGTAACACCCCAGCGCAGGTCTACCTCTCCCCAGGTGACGCCGCGCTGCTCGCAAAGCTTGCGAAGCTGCGGAAAGATGAATTTCACGAGGTAATTCCGCTCCGAGTGCATGTCGCGGAAGGTGGAGGAGACAAAGACACGGATTTCGCGCTGATTGGCCGGGATTGGATACACCGGATGTTCCGTCATAGTCTTAACTCCCTATTTCATGCATTCGGTGAAGCTACTGGTTTGTGGTTCGACAGAGAGCCAAGTTATATCTCGGGACACTCACCCCTATCCAACATCTCCACCAGCATGCCGATAACGCCTTTCACGTGGGGCGCAAAAAAGTCAGGCAAGACTTCATAATAATCGCCACGCTCCAACGGTCCTTGGGCGAGAAAGCACGGTGAGATTTTGACCCGGAATTCAACCAATTCCTGCCTTGTGAATTCTTGACGGACAATCTTAAGAAGTCTCTCGGCAAGTATGCTACCCCACCCTCCGAGCAAGAGAGCTTTTTGCACAGCAGGCTTCTCCCAAGAGTAAAGTCCAAAACCGTTCTCAACGAGGATGTGTAGCAACCGCTCAAGCCTCTCATTATCTGCCGAGTATGTGGGGATGGGACTTGTCATTGTAAGCTCACACGGGGAGGTTGGTGCTGGGCTATCGTCTCAATCATGGATAGCGAGTCATTCCTTTCTCCGGCTGTAGCCTCTCGTTACCTAGCACAACGGTCACCAACGCCACGTCGGCCTGGCCTGAATCTAAAGTGAGCGTGCCCGTATCCGAAAAACTTGCAGCCCACCTGAAAGGCAACCTGGCGCTGTCAGATCGAACATAACCTTCGATTCGCTGCTGGCAAACATGCAGGGAGGCTTGATCATCATCAGGGATAAACTCCCATTTCCAAGGGCACTGAAGAACTTCTTTTGCCCTTGGCACATTAATATCTTGTGCCAGTGCATCCAGAATCCTCCCAGAATTGCGAGCTCGCTCCTGTTAGGATTCATTTCCTACAGTATCTTCACTTCAGATTCTAGCCTTTCGATGCCTAACAGGTGCCACGCCTGGTTGCTATGGAACGCCAACGGTGTGGAAAAACCCAGCAGTTAGCAGCAACCACGCAAGAAAGTTGGCATCTTCAATATTAGCAGCCCATATTTTTAACATTGGCCATTTTAATTCGCACTTTCTTTCACGTTTGTGGATATAGATCGCGGCTTCATTTTATATTGTGCGTTTGAGTTTTGCTAGCTCTGCACCGAACAAGTCATGTTTCGGAGACGCTACTTCAAGACGGTCTTGTTAAGCAACTCAGGAAACAGTAAGTGCACTGAATGGCCACGAGCACCATCGATAACGTCGCAAAGGGCTAGTTTCTGTCCTGCTGGGAAAACAAACTCTATCCTGCCCTTGAGGCCTGCTAATTCGCTTGCGGCTGCATAGTAAATAGCAATGCTGCAGGCTGTGTTCAGCACACGCTGTGGAAATTGTCCCACGCCATCAGCTAGGATCAAAGATAATGCTACGACATAGGCCGTGCCATCGAAGTGCAACTCCGCTGTCTCGGATAGCGTCAATTCCTCAGGCAAGGCGCGTCTGATCCTCAAACGCCGCGAGACGCGATCAATCACCTCAGCGACTTCCGCTTCAGTCACTGAAATTCCCTTCGAGGCAAGTGCTTGCTTGACAACCTGATTCGTGGTCCGTTGCGTCGCCGTATCTTTTGGCGGAATTTGTTTTCTTCCGTGACGGAAGATGTCGATTATGCTCATAGTATAATAATCCTTTTTTTTGCCCAAAGAGCCTATAGAAAAAGCTATTTTAGCGACATTTCAATGGTTGGTCCCTAAGTGTTGTCGCCAGCCCCGACCAAACATAATGACAGCATGTGCGGAACATGATCGCATTAAGTTCTGAGGGATGGGAATTTCCTTTCTTGCGCCGTGAGGAACACTCCCCCCTTCAGGCTCAGAATTGAGATCTCCCCTCACAAAATTATAATATTCCCGGCCGCAGACATGAATCGGGATAGGGGGCGGCCTCACGGCCGCCGCCCTCCCACACCACCGGACATACGGGTCCGTATCCGGCGGTTCGAATCGATTTGACCATTCAACTTCCGTATCCGGAGAGGGCGAGGAGCCCTCGATCGGCAAAGAACTTGTTCGGCATCGCCAGCTTAAAGGCTTTCATGTTTGACATAGCCCATGGTCCCCTTCGAGAGACCGCGGTAATGGCGGCCTGTTTGGGATCGACCCCAAGCCCGTTCAAGCCCCGGAATCGAGCTTTACAGCTTTGGAACCACTGCTTGGCGACGGCGGACCGCAATCGCCTTCGGATCCAGCAATCCAGGTCCGATAACACCGTCGGCGTTTCCGCGATTCTGAAGTAACCCATCCAACCCCTCGTGTACCCGTTCAGCTCCTGAATCATACGCTCCAGGGTAATCCCTCGCGAGCGACCCGTGATTTGCTTAACCTTCCGCTTAAAGTTCTTGACGGATTTGGGGGCGAACCGGATTTTCCGGAACTCCCCGCTCGTAAAACTAAAGCCCAGGAAGGATCGCTTCGGAGGTTCGGAAACAGCGCTCTTCTCCCGATTGATCTTGAGTTTCAGGCGTTCGGCCAGGAACCGCTCCACCGAGTCCATCACTCTCCGGCCCGCCCGTTCCGATTTTACGTAGATGTTCGCATCGTCGGCGTAGCGGCAGAACTTGTGGCCTCGGCGTTCCAGTTCCTTGTCCAGCTCGTCCGGTGCGTATTCCGACGATTCCGGCCACCCATTCCGAACGAAGGCGGCCACGTGTCGGAGCGGAGCGACGCTGGGCAACTTCTATGTACCTGAGTGGCCGGGTTGAGT
>Ga0315296_10000681_pt1 | contig 30554 bp, 30 predicted proteins | sample YL17G14_18_MG_FD_203921 | JGI IMG/M metagenome (GOLD analysis project Ga0315296, IMG submission 203921) | Sediment microbial communities from Yellowstone Lake, YNP, Wyoming, USA - YL17G14_18 | ecosystem: Environmental > Aquatic > Freshwater > Lake > Sediment | place: USA: Wyoming | collected... | reverse complement strand
CACCGAAAATCTTTGGATTTCGATTTTTATACTCAAAAAAAATTTGATAATAAAAAGTTGCTTCGGGAGCTTGAACAGAAATTAAGAAATGTTACTTTAATTCAAACCGCCGAACAAACATTAATAGTGAGAGCTGAGGGTGTAGAAATGAGTTTTTTTCATTACCCTTATCCCTTGATATATCCTCTATTAGAGATTAACGGTGTTTACTTGGCTTCAAAAGAAGATATTGCTGCAATGAAAATGATTGCTATTTCCGATCGGGGAACAAAAAGAGATTTCATTGATGTTTATATTTTATTAAAAGAATTTTCTCTCGAAGCAATTTTCCAAATTTTAAAAAAGAAATATCCAAGTTTCAATATCTATGTTGCTCTGCAAGGTTTGACTTACTTTGTTGACGCCGAAAAAGAGCAAAAAAGGAAATTATACCTATTTCAAAATGTTTCTTGGAGTAAAGTTAAAAAATTCTTAATTGAAAAAGTTAAAAACTATCAAAAAAATGTCTAAAGTAAAGAATAAAATTCCTTCAAAATGGCAGTGGCTCCTCTGGTCTTATGATATTAAAAGTTTGGATTTAAAAAGGGATAAAGAATATATTATTACCCAAGTTTTGAATTATGGTAGCTGGGATGACTTGAAATTACTTTTTAAAATTTATTCTGAAAAAGAACTTAAAGAAATACTAAAAAAACCAAGTCGAGGTCTTTGGTTTGAAAAAGTTTTGAATTTTTGGCTAACGATTTTCAATATCAAGTTAGCGAAAAATCTTTATCAAAAAGCGATTTTTAATATAAATCCTCATTAAAATGAAAAATTTATCAAATTATAAAGCAGTGATTCTCGGGGGTGGCAAAGGAACTCGACTTTATCCGATAACCAGAGAAATTCCAAAGCCACTTTTGCCGGTAAAAAGAAAGCCGATTTTGAATTATCTCATTGATCTTTTTTACTCTTTTAAAATTAAAGATATTGCCATTTTGATTAACAAAGATTTTCGAGAAGATTTTCTTTGGTGGAAAAGGCGATACTACTCTTCGACAGGCTCAGGGCAAATCCCAAAAATTAAAATTATAGAAGAAGAAAAACCTTTAGGTACTTTTGGCGGACTCTGGCTTTTAAAAAAATGGCTTTCAAATAAACCATTCTTTTTAACCAACGGCGACGAATTAAAGAAAATAAATTTAATTGAAATGGCAAATTTTCATCAAAAAATCAAAACTATTGCAACTATTGCCTTAACTAAAGTTCCAAATCCTAAAGATTATGGCGTGGCGATTTGTGAAAATGGCTTAATTTTAAGATTTTTAGAAAAACCGAGGAATCCACCATCAAGGTATGTTTCCGCCGGTCTTTATTTACTTTCACCAGAAATTTTTGATTATCATCCTGGTCTTAAATTTTCAATGATTGAAAAAGACATTCTTCCCAAATTAGCCAAAGAGAAAAAATTAGCCGGCTTCAAATTTAACGGTCCTTGGCTAGATTGCGGCACCTGGGAGAGATATCTGAAAATAGTAGAATAATGAGAATTTCGAAACTTGACTTTTAAAATTCTCGGACTAAAATGGAAGTATGACCATAATTAAGCGAAATTTATTAGAAGAAATAAAAAATCATTTATTAGCAAGGGAGATATCTCTAATTATCGGTCCAAGGCAGGTTGGTAAGACTACTTTAATGTCCTTATTAAAAGAATATCTGGAAAAAAGAGGAGAAAAAACAGTATTTTTAAGTCTTGACTTTGAGGCAGACAGACATTTTTTTGTTTCCCAAAGCGCTTTAATCAAAAAGTTAAGTTTAGAATTGGGTAAAGAACGAGGTTATGTTTTTATTGACGAAATCCAGCGGAAAGAAAATGCCGGAATTTTTCTTAAGGGGATTTATGATTTAAATTTGCCTTACAAATTTATTATTTCAGGCTCGGGCAGCATGGAACTGAAAGAAAAAATTCACGATTCATTAATGGGAAGAAAAAGAATTTTTGAGTTAAATCCGGTTTCTTTTGAAGAATTTGTCAATTTTAAAACCAATTATCGTTATGCCGAAAAATTAACCGATTTTTTTAATATTGAAAAAGAAAGAACGGAGAGTTTTCTTAATGAATATTTAAATTTTGGAGGTTATCCTCGAGTAGTGCTTGAAGAAAAATTAAGCGAAAAAACAAAGATTGTTGATGAAATTTTCCGCAGTTATCTGGAAAAAGATATTTCTTATTTACTGAGAGTGGAAAGAGTCGATGCATTTAGTTCATTGATTAAAATTTTGGCAGGCCAGATTGGAGAATTAATAAATTATTCCGAACTCGCTTCTACTCTTGGAATTGCCATTCAAACCGTGAAAAATTATTTTTGGTATGCGGAAAAAACATTCATTATTCAGAAATTGACTCCTTATTTTAAAAATATAAGAAAAGAGATTACTAAATCGCCGGTGATATATTTTTATGACCTCGGTTTGAGAAATTATGCCTTAGGGCTTTTCGGAAAATTAGATCAATCAGCCAACATCGGTTTCCTTTTCCAAAATTTAGTTTTTAATATTTTAAAAGAGAAATTTCGTTTTGGCGGGGGAACGCTTCATTTTTGGCGCACAAAAGACAAAGCCGAAGTTGATTTTGTGGTTGATTTCGGAAAAAAAGTTTTACCGATAGAAGTAAAATATAAAAGATTAAAAGATTGCCCAATTGAAAGGTCGATGAAAAGCTTTATTGATAAGTATCATCCCGAAGAGGCCTGGGTAATAAATCTTAGTTTCGAGAAGGAAATTAAAGTGGATAAGACAAAGATAAAATTTTTCCCAGTTCAAAAATTATTTTAGAGTTTGACAAATACTTTTAAAGAATGGGGTTTTGCACCGGTAAAATTTAAACAATTTAATTTGTAAATTTATTGATACTTGCTGACCCCTATTGACACCATCCCCTTGGATAATAGATAATAGATATTGGATATTAGGTACAATGAAAAATATTGATTCAGTGGAAAAATTGGAGGTCTACCAGAGACTTTTCAATTTAGCTATCGAGATTCATGAGTTGACTTTGACTTTTCCAAAATTTGAATTATATGAATTAGGTTCTCAGTTAAGAAGAGCTTCTAATTCGGCGCCAGCAAATTTAGCCGAAGGGTTCAATAATAAACACACTAATATTTATATCGAGGGAATTAGTCGAGCTCAGGCGGAAATAAGAGAAACAAAACATCATCTAAAAGTTGCTTTTAGTAAGAACTATTTAAGCAAGGAAAAACTGGAGTACTTTCTTAAAGAATATGATATCTGCGGTCGTATGCTAACCAACCTAGAAAAATCTCTAAAGCAAAAGAAACGCATTTAACATCTACCATCCAATATCTAACATCTAATATCTAACATCCAATTATGATAAAACCAAATGAAATTTATACCACTAAAGAAGCGCGGGATTTTCTGAAAATAAGTAGCAGTACTATTAAGCGTTTTTTGAAAAATGGAATAATTAGGGCTCACAAAGTCGGAGGAAGATATAGAATTTGGGGAAAAGAACTTTTAAGATTGGTTTCTCCTAAAGCCGAAAGAAAGGCGGTAAATTTTTATCAACGTCTTAAAGAAAAAACAAAAAAAGCCATCGAAAAATGGTAACTTTTTATTTTTAAAATTATGTCAAAAACAATTTTAGTCACAGGCGGAGCTGGATTTATTGGTTCTCATTTTGTAGATAGATTAATAAAAGAAAATTATCAGGTGATAGTGATTGATAATCTATCTACGGGTAAAAAAGAGAATTTAAATTTGAAAGCAAAATTTTATAAAATTGACATTCGTTCACCAAAAATAAATCAAATTTTCAAAAAGGAAAAACCAGAAATTGTTTTTCATTGCGCAGCCCAAATTGATCTGCGAAAATCAGTAGAAAATCCAATTGAAAATGCCAAAATTAATATTTTGGGGACTTTAAATCTTTTGGAAAATTGTAAAAAATATAAAATTAAAAAATTCATTTTTGCCTCAACAGGTGGAGCAATGTACGGTGAAGCCGATGTTATTCCTACTCCAGAAACTTATCCTGAATGGCCACTTTCTCCTTACGGAATTGAAAAATTAACAGTGGAAAAATATTTAAATTATTATTACAAAGTTTTTGGGTTACCATTCATTTCTTTAAGATTAGCCAATGTTTATGGACCCCGCCAGAATTCAAAAGGTGAAGCGGGAGTAGTGGCAATTTTCTGTGATAAAATGTTATCTGGAAAACAGCCGATTATTAACGACGACGGCAAACAAACACGTGATTTCGTTTTTGTTGACGATGTTATTGAAGCTAATATTTTAGCTATGAAAAAAGATAAAGTGGGAATTTTTAATATTGGCACAACAAAAGAAACTTCGGTTAACGAAATCTTTAAAAAACTCAAAAAATTAACATACTCCAATTGTAAAAAAATCCATGGTCTAGAAAAACCTGGCGAACAAAGAAGAAGTTGCCTAAATTTTCATAGAGCAAAAAAAGAACTAGGTTGGCAACCCAAATATAGTTTAGATGGAGGATTAAAAAAGACAATAGAATGGTTTAAAGCATATGGACATTAAAAATATTAAAACCTTGCTTTTTGAAAATATCGGAATTAAACAGACGATTTTTAAAAACACTCTTTGGCTTAGTATAGCGGAAATTTCTACAAGATTGATAGGTTTTTTCATCGTTATTTGGTTAGCTCGCCATTTTGGACCAGGAACTTATGGAAAATTCGCTTTTGCTTTAAGTTTCGTTGCTCTGTTTGCTGTTTTTACTGATTTTGGATTCACTACTTTAATTGTACGAGAGATCGCTCGTGATAAATTTAAAACTCCTCAGTATATTGACAACATAATAATGATGAAAGTAATTTTAGGTTTAATTACTTTGGGTTTAATTGCTTTTCTTATCCAATTTTTAGGAAAAGAACCAGAAGTACTAAAATTAGTTTATTTCCTTGGGATTTATATCGTAATTAACAGTTTCGCTGGTTTTTTCCAATCTGTTTTCCGGGCTAATGAAAAAATGCAATATGAAGCTGCTTGCCGGATTATTCAAAGTTTAGCTGTGTTAGGACTGGTAACCTTTTTTATATTCAAAGGCGAGTCAATCCTTGGTATAAGCTATGCTTTTATTGGGGGAGCTTTGATTGGAGTTCTATTCTCCCTAATTTTTGTCTGGCGCTATTTCTCAAAGTTCTTTTTTAAAATAGATTTTAAAATCTGCAAGGAAATTTTCTCTCAAGTTTGGCCCTTTGGATTAATCATCATTGCTATTTCTATATATTACTATATGGGTTCGGTGATATTAGGAATTATGAAATCTAATGAAGAGGTAGGATGGTATAATACTGCTCATGGATTGGCATTATTAACTCAGGTATTCGGAGGCATCATTTCGACCAGTTTTTTTCCTCAATTATCCCAAAAATATAAAGAAAGTTCAGAATCTCTAAAAGTGGTAGCAAATAAATTTGCTGAAATGATGAACATTTTCGCTTGGCCAATTGCTCTTGGTGGGACACTTTTAGCTAGTCAAATAATTATTTTTTTATATGGAAAAGATTATTTACCGGGAACGTTAGCTTTCCAAATTCTTATTTGGACAATAGCTATTACTTATATGAGCTCAGTCTATGGTTCAACACTTCAAGCAGCCGATCGGCAAAAATTACTTCTTTTAGGAGTTGGTGGGGGAGCGATATTAAACATAATTTTAAACTTTTTGCTTATTCCTTACTATAGTCTTAATGGTGCCGCAGCAGCTACCCTTTTAACTGAAATTGCGATAATGATTTATGTATATATCCAAGCGAATAAATTGATTAGGATTCGATTATCTCCTCATATTGTAATTCCTCTATGTTCATCAGTTGTGATGGGGACTCTACTTTATTTTTATTTTAGCCATTTTAATTTGATACTTGCTGTTGCCCTAGGAGCTTCAATTTATTTTTTAATAATAGGAATAGTATATTTTTATTTAAAACACTTTAAATAAACCTTTAGAGGATATCCCAAATACACGTGTCTCAACCAGTAAGTCTCATATTAATTAATACTCCTTGGGAAACTCCATTGCGAAAAGGATATTATTATCCCTCTCTTGGCATTTGTTATATAGCTACATATCTTAAGAGACATCTGCAAGATGAGATAAAGATTGCTGTTATTGATGGTCTCTTTGAAAATTCGATTGAAAAAATAATTAAGAAAATAAAGGAGAAAAAACCCGATGTTATTGGTATTTCAAGTACCACCTTAGAATTCGCAAATGCAATTGAAATAGCCCAAAAGATTCAAAAAGATTTCTTCGTACCCGTAATTGTGGGCGGGGTACATATTTCAGCACTACCTCATACACTTCCGAAGTGTTTTAATATCGGTGTTATAGGCGAAGGAGAGCAAGCTATGTTAGAATTGATGCAATTATTTTCAAAATACAAAAATTTTCCGGCCGAAAAACTAAAAAAAATAAATGGCATTGTATTTCGCAATAAAAACAAAGTTACAATTACCGCTCCAAGATTGCATATTGAGCCTTTGGATAAAATACCACATCCTAATTTAGATTATTTTGATATGGAATATTACTTAAGACCAAGACAACATCTCGCGGGGGTATTTGGAAGAGGTACCCATATAATTACATCCAGAGGCTGCCCTTATAAATGTGTTTTTTGTGGTGGTTCTCATTTTTGGAAAACAGTGAGATTTCATTCAGCGAACTATGTTATAGAAGAGATACGAAACCTGATTAACAGATATGATGTGGATTGCATTAACATCCTGGATGATTTATTTGCTGCGTCAAAACAGAGACTAATTGAAATATCAAAATTAATTAAAGAAGAAAAAATTAACAAGAAGGTGAAGTTTGGATGTCAAATGAGAGCCGATCTGTTAAATGATGAGATGGCTAAGCTTTTGAAAGAAATGAATGTGGTATATCTTGGATTTGGGTTAGAATCTGGCTCTGAAAAAATATTAAATTATCTTAAAAGGGGTACAGTAACGGTAGAAGAAAATAAAAAGGGTATAGAAATTGCTAATAAATATGGTTTCAAAACAGGTTCGGGGTTTATGATTGGGAATCCCAATGAAACAATGAAGGATCTAGAAAAAACTTATAACTTTATTATAAGTAATCCTCTTGATACTATGGGTATGTATATAACGACCCCATTACCAGGTACTGAGCTATGGTGTTATGCAAAGGATAAGGGAATAGTTTCCGAAAATATGGACTGGAGTCAATTAAATCAATTCTTTTTTGAAACAGACAAAATATTGAGTGACATGGAATTGGATGAGTTTAAAAAGGCCCTTTCTAAGTTACAGCTTGCGGCATCCCTTTCTTCTTTAAAGAAGAGGAATCCTATTTTACTTGTATTTCAAATATTAAAGATAGCAGCATCTATTTTAAAAAGGAACCCAAGAGAGATTCCGGGCTATTTCTCACTTCTTATGGATTTACTAATCACGGGCAATAAGAAACACTCAAAAATTTTTTCAGATAATTTTTAGTGACTCCGTAAACAATTAAGTAAAAATAATTGAAACAGAAAGCAGTTAAAATGAAAAGAGTAATTATTGGTGCTGGATTAACAGGAATTACTTTAGCGGAAAGATTTGCATCTTTGGGCAAACAAGTTTTAATTATTGAAAAAAGAAATCACTTTGGGGGGAATTGTTATGATTTCAAAGACAGAAACGGGATTTTAGTTCACAAATATGGTTCTCATATTTTTCACACAGACTATAAAGAACCTTGGGATTATTTATCAAAATTTACCGATTGGATTTATTATCAACATAGAGTTTTAGGGTTTATTGATGGAAAGTTTGTTCCAGTTCCCTTTAATTTAAATACTCTTTATGAACTTTTCTCAACAAGAGTTGCCGGAAAATTAGAAGATAAATTAATTAATAAGTTTGGTTATGGCAAAAAAATTCCAATTCTTGTTTTAAAGAAAACTAGAGATAAAGATTTAAAATTTTTAGCTAATTTTGTTTATAAAAAAGTATTCTTGTACTACACAAAAAAACAATGGGGATTGAAACCAGAAAAAATTGACCCTTCGGTTACAGCAAGAGTTCCACTAGTTATTTCTCGAGATGATAGATATTTTCAAGATAAATATCAAGGAATTCCAAAAGAAGGTTATACAAAAATGTTTAGGAGAATGCTTCAAAACCAAAATATAGAAATTCAATTGAACACTGACTATAAAGATATCAAAAACGAGATTAAATACGACTCGATGTTCTATACAGGCCCGATTGATGAATTTTTTGATTATAAATTTGGCAAACTTGATTACCGGTGCCTGGAAATTAATTTCCGAACCTTAAATCAAGAAAGTTGTCAATCAGCAGCAGTGGTAAATTATCCAAATAATTACGATTTTACAAGAATTATAGAGTTTAAAAAACTCACTCAACAGAAATGTCAAAAAACAACAATTGGAATTGAATACCCAAGAAATAACGGCTTTATGGCTTGGCCAGTTTTAGATGAAAAAAATAAGAGGACCCTTAAGAAATATTGGCAAGAGGCGGAAAAGTTAAAGAAAAATAATATTTATTTTATAGGTCGACTTGCAGAATATAAATATTACGATATGGATGATACAATAAAAAGAAGCTTAGACTTCTTTAATCAACTCAAAGAAAAAGAAACTATATGAAAATAAATTATACAATGTTTGGAACCACTTTAACTGGTGGGGTAAGAGTGTTACTGGAAATAGTGAATTGTCTTATTGAAAGAGGTCATCGAGTGACCATAACAACTATGGGTTCTCCTATTGATACAAAGTGGTTTCCTTTAAAGGCTGAAATAAAATATATAGGAGGCACATCTTTTTTAGAAAGAGTGTTAAGATTTGGTATTAGAAAAATTTTTAATGTAGACCCTTTTTACCCCAGAAGATATATTAAAAAATTAGCAAAATCAATTCCTGAATGTGATATAAACGTAGCTACTTTTTGCCTTACTGCCTTTTCTGTCTTTAGAAGCGAAAAAGGAGTTCCATTTTATCATATGCAGCATTATGAACCTCTAATTTTTGATAATCCTTACTTAAGTAAATTAGCAAAGGAAACTTACTATTTGTCCCTAAATAAAATAGCCAATTGTACTTGGCTTAAAAGAAAACTAGAAGAAGAAGGAATACCAAATGCATCGAATATTCCCGTCATAAATCCTGCTATTGACCATAAAATTTTTCACTGTTCTTATAAAAGAAACGATATAAAAAAGAAGAAAATAAAAATAGTAGCTTTAGGTAAAACAGTGAGATGGAAAGGCCTTCTCGATCTTCTTCAGGCAATGGAAATTGTTTTTAAAAAGAGAAAAGATATCGAACTCGTGTTATTTGGTTGTAAAACTATTCCTTATAAAAATTTTCAGATTCCTTATAAATGTGTAAGTATTTTAGTAAATGAGGAGTTAGCGCAATTATATTCAAGTGCAGATGTAGTTGTTTGCCCTTCTTGGTATGAAAGTTTTCCATTGCCTCCACTAGAAGCAATGGCTTGTGGAACGCCTGTAATTACTACAATGTATGGAACCGAGGATTATGCTTTTGATGGAGAAAACGCTTTAGTTGTCCCCCCAAAAGACCCTAAAGCTATAGCTGAGGCTATTTTGAGAATTCTTGAAGACAAAAAGCTGGCTGATAAATTAAGAGAAAGTGGGCTTAAAACTGTGAAGCAATTTACATGGGACAAAACTACTGATAAAATAGAAAAGTTATTTCTTAGCAAATTAAAATGAATAAATTATGAATCCTAAAAATGCACTTATTACTGGTATTGCTGGTCAAGATGGTTCTTATTTGGCGGAACTTTTGTTAGGCAAAGGTTACCAAGTTCACGGAATTATAAGGTGGGATAGTGTTTTTACTACCCAACGAATTGACCATATTTTTCAGGACCCTCATGTTAGAGAGAGAAAAATGTTTTTGTATTATGGCGATCTTACTGACACCGGCAATATTGAAAAGTTAATCAATCAAATTAAACCAGACGAAGTTTATCATTTAGCGGCTATGTCTCATGTAAGAGTAAGTTTTGATATGCCAGAATATACAGTGAATACTGATGCCTTAGGGACACTGCGAGTTCTCGAAGCGATAAAAAATTCTGGTTTGCCAATAAAATTTTATATGGCAGCGAGTAGTGAAATGTTTGGAGCCTCTCCGCCCCCACAAAATGAAAATACTCCTTTTCATCCCCGAAGCCCCTATGCCTGTGCCAAGGTTTTTTCCTATCATATTACACGATTTTATCGAGAAGCTTATGGAATTTTCGCCTGTAATGGCATACTTTTTAATCACGAAAGCCCTCGACGAGGTCCAACTTTCGTTACCAGAAAAATCACACGAGCCATTGCCAGAATTAAGGCCGGTCTTGATAAAAAAATTTATTTGGGCAATTTAGATGCTAAAAGAGATTGGGGATTCGCGCCGGAATATGTTGAGGCAATGTGGCTAATACTCCAGCAACCCAAACCAGATGACTATGTGATTGCTACCGGCGAGACTCATTCTGTAAGAGAATTTTTAGAAGAAGCATTTAAATATGCTGGTCTGGGCGATTGGAAATCTTATGTAGAAATTAATCATCGCTATTTTCGGCCGGCCGAAGTTGAGGTTTTAGTTGGAGATACTTCAAAAGCAAAAGAAAAAATTGGTTGGCAACCAAAAATTAAATTTGAAGAATTAGTTAAAATTATGATTGATGCTGATTTCCGATTATTAGGTCTTACGCCATCAGGTGAAGGAGATAAAATTTTAAAAGAAAAATTTCCTAATCGATGGTGGAAAATTGACTAAAATTTATTGTCAAATTTATGATTAAACTTATAAAGTCAACTTTTTATAAAGAAGCAGAGACAAAAAAACAATTAATCAAATTTATAAAATCAGCAAAACAACTTAGTTTTGGGCAAGAATGTAAAAAATTTGAAGATGGGTTTGCTAAATATCAAGGAAGACAATATAGCGTTTTTTTTAACAGTGGCAGTTCAGCAAATTTAGCAATTGTTCAGGCACTTCTAAATTTAGGAATGATTAAAAAAAGCGATAAAGTTGGTTTTTCAGCTGTTACTTGGTCGACAAATGTAATGCCTTTGATTCAATTGGGGTTGGAAGCTATTCCGATAGATGTTGAATTAGATACATTGAATGTTTCGAGCAGAAAATTATTAGAGTGCATTGAAATGTATCCAATAAAAATGTTTTTCCTTACTAACTTACTGGGATTCTGTGACGATATAGATGAAATTTATAAAACCTGCAAGGAAAAAAATATTATCTTAGTCGAAGATAATTGTGAATCGTTAGGAACGCTATATAATGGTAAAAAATTAGGAAATTTTGGAATTGCCAGCACATTTTCTTTTTATGTTGGGCATCATCTATCAACCATTGAAGGCGGAATGGTTTGTACCGATAATCGTAAGCTTGCAGTAATGTTAAAACTTGTAAGAGCACATGGTTGGGATAGAAACTTAGATTCGCCAGATCAAGAAAAACTAAAAAAAACTTTCAAACTAGAGTCAGCTTTTCACGACCGCTACACATTTTATGACCTTGGTTACAATTTCCGGCCCACTGAAATTCAAGGATTTCTTGGTAATTGCCAGCTTCGATATATTGAAGAAATAAACCGAAAAAGAAATAATAATTTTCTTAAATTAGCATCTTTACTTTATAAACAGACAGATAGGTACTATCCGATTCGTTTTAATCACATTGATTTTGTTTCAAACTTCGCTATTCCCTTAGTATGTAGATCAAAAAAGATAAGAAATAATTTAATTGAAAAATGTAAAGATAAGATTGAAATTCGACCTATTGTTGGAGGTGATATGACCAAGCAGCCATTTTTTAAGAAATACGCTAGAAATTCTATTTATCTGCCGCAAGGTTCAAATTCTTCCATTGTCCATGAACAAGGATTATATTTTGGAAACAATCCCGAATTAACAAATAATGAAATTAAAGAGATTATTAATGTTTTCTGTTTCTAATTATGAATAATTTTTGGCAGAATAAAAAAATTTTGGTTACTGGTGGAGCAGGTTTTTTGGGAAAACATTTGATAGATAAACTAATCCAGCACGGTATTGAAAAGCAAAATATCTTTGTGCCCAGTTTCGAAAATTATGATTTAAGAAAGATGGAAGATTGCCTAAAAGTTGTTAAAGGAATGGATATTATAATTCATCTTGCCGGTGTTGTCGGAGGAATTGGTTACAATTTAGAACATCCAGGAAAACTTTTTTTTGATAACGCGGCTATGGCTTTAAATATTCTTGAAGCAACCAGATTAGAGAGGGTTGAGAAATTTGTTGGTATTGGTAGCGTCTGTGCTTATCCAAAATTTGCTCCTGTTCCTTTTAAAGAAGAGAATCTTTGGGATGGTTATCCCGAAGAGACCAATGCTCCCTATGGATTAGCAAAAAAATTTATGCTTGTTCAATCACAGGCCTATCGAGCAGAATATGGTTTAAATGCTACCCATTTATTAATGCTTAATCTTTATGGCCCTGGTGATAATTTTGACCCAAAAACTTCTCATGTTATTCCAGCTCTGATTAAAAAAGTTGCTGATGTTAAAAAAGAAGGTAAAGATTTTATTGAGGTCTGGGGAACAGGAAAGGCCACTCGCGACTTTTTATATGTTGAAGATGCCGCTGAAGGGATAATTTTAGCAACTGAAAAATATAACAAACCAGAGCCCGTTAATTTAGGGTCTGGAATGGAAATTTCTATTAAGGATTTGGTAGAATTGATTTGCAAAATGATGGATTTTAAAGGAAGAATTCGTTGGGATACTTCAAAACCAGACGGGCAACCAAGGAGGTGTTTAGATGTAAGTAAGGCTGAAAAAGAATTTGGTTTTCGAGCCAAAACTCCTTTTGAAGAAGGACTAAAAAAAACTATCGATTGGTATTACAAAAATCTATGAAATTATCTATTATTATTCCGGTATTAAATGTAGAAAAATATATATCTAAGGCTATCGAAAGTATCCAAAATCAATCATTTAAGAATTGGGAATTGATTGTTGTTGATGATGGTTGCACTGATAAAACAGAAGAAATAGTTCAGAGATTTATGGAAAAAGATGGGCGAATAAAATTTATACCAACTAAAAAAAATGTTGGTATTTCAGCAGCAATTAATAAGGGGATTAAAATTGCCAAAGGAGATATTATTGGCTATTTAGGTGCAGATGATTGGTATGATAAAGATGTATTTTCCGATGTTATTATTTTTTTTGAACAACATCCAGAGATAATGTGGATTTATGGAGATTCTTATAATGTTTACAATATGCCAAATGGTGAGACTCGAGAGATTAAACTAACTCCCCTTGTCCAATTTGATTATCAAAAAATGTTAGGTGGCAATTATATTGGTTTACAAAACGTCTTTTTTCGAAAAGCACTTTTTGAAAAAGTAGGATTGTTTGACCCAAAAATCTTGTACGCTACCGACTATGAATTTTGGTTAAGAATTGGACGAGACTTTATACCGAAAAAGTTATCCCGTGTCATTTCTTATAACTTGCAAGATGAAAATTACAGCAGCATTAAGAGACGTGAGCAGTGTTGGGATGCTTTAAAATTATCTTGGCGTTATAGCTGCGGATTAAAGGAAAAATTAAAAGCAGTTAAATATTTTCTCCGTTTTATTAAAACTTTTCTGCCAAGTCTCCCAAAATTGAAATTATTTATCACAAGAAGGTTTAAAGCCTAATATGTCAAAAAAACTTTTAATTACTGGAGCCTGTGGCTTTATTGGTCATCATTTGGTAGAAGGAATTTTAAAAGAAACCGATTGGGAGATTGTTATCTTGGATGCTTTAACTTATGCTGGGAACCTGAATCGATTAACTGATATTGAAATTTGGAGAAAAGAGAAACATCGGGTTAAATTTATCTGGCACGATTTGAAAGCTCCTTTTTCGGAGACAATCCATAAAATGATTGGAGAGCTTGATTATGTTTGGCATTTGGCTGCCGAATCTCATGTTGACAGAAGTCTAGAAGATAGTATCCCTTTTGTAATGTCTAATGTAGTGGGGACAGCAAATTTACTTGAATATGTTAAAAAGCACCAGCCCAATTTGAAAAAATTTGTTACGTTTAGTACCGATGAAGTTTTTGGCCCAGCTCCGGAAGGGGTTTACTATAAAGAAGGCGATACCTGTAATCCCTCTAATCCCTATTCCGCTTCAAAAGAAGGTCAAGAGGCAATTTCCAAAGCCTTTGCCTTTTCTTTTGGTCTACCAGTGATAATAACGAGGACGATGAATTGTATAGGCGAGCGGCAGCATCCAGAGAAGTTCATCCCAAAAACAGTGAAAGCGATTTTAGAAGGAAAGCCAGTGGTGATTCATGGATTGCCCGGGGATATCAGTTCAAGATGTTGGATTCATGCCAGAAATGTTTGCGATGCCCTACTTTTTTTATTGGATAAAGGCGAATTAATTGAAAAGAAATATCAGTTCGACCCTCAGCACGGAATTTATCACATTGTCGGAGAAGAGAGAACAGTTCTTGAGTTAGCAAATAAGATTTCACAAATCATCCACGACCGACCCCTGAAAGGAGAAGAAATAGAATACGTGGATTTTCATCGGACCAGACCAGGTCATGACAAGAGATATGCCCTTTCAGGAGAGAAATTAGCCAAAATTGGATGGAAACCAAAATTAAGTTTAGATCAATCATTTGAAAAGATGATTAAATGGATGATAAGACCAGAGAATAAAAAATGGCTAAATTTATAAAAAATAAAATTTTAAAATCTTTTCCAGCTCTTTTGGCGACGTCTGGACAGTGCAAGGAAGATGAATTAAATGAATATTTAGTTATTAATGGAATCTCAATACAATCCAATGGTTAGGATTCTTTATACAGCCTGTAAATACGATTATATGGATGTTAAGCGAGGATATAGTTTCGAGCACTATAATTTTTATGGAACTTTATCAAAATTGCCCCAATTTGAGATAATTTATTTTCCCTATGAAAGAATGCATGAAGTTGGAAAAGATAAAATGAATGAGGAATTAAGAGAATTGGTGGATAAAGAAAAACCAAATATTCTTCTCGCCATAATATTTACTGATGAACTAAAAAAAGAAGTGATTGGCGAGATTTCGAAAAATACAAATACTCAAACTATTGCCTGGTTCTGCGATGACTCCTGGCGGTTTGATAACTATTCCAAATATTGGGCACCCTATTTTAATTGGGTGGTAACTGCTGATTCGAGGGCTCCAGAAAAATATCATAAAATTGGTTATAAAAATGTTATTAAAAGTCAGTTTGCCTGCAACCATTTTTTATATAAGCCCTTAAATTTGCCAAAAATTTATGATGTTACCTTCATTGGTCAACCTCATAGTAATAGGAAAAAAATTATAGAGAAAATAAAAAAAACCGGGATAAATATAAAATGTTGGGGAAAGGGTTGGTCCAATGGTAGGGTTTCTCAAGAAGAGATGATTAAAATATTTTCCCAGAGCAAAATTAATCTTAATTTAACAAAGAGTTCTGGTAATATTAGTTTGAAAGAATTAGTTAAAATTTTTTTGAAAAGAAAAAATAACAAATCAATTCAAATAGATAATCCCCATCATTGGATTGATAATTTCAAATCGTTTTTAGGCAAGAGGCGAGAGCAAATCAAAGGAAGAAATTTTGAAATTCCAGGATGTCAAGGTTTTTTAATAACTGGCGATGCTGACAATTTGTGCGACTACTATGAAGACGGTAACGAAATTGTTATCTATAAAGATACCAATGACCTTATCAATAAAATTAAATATTATTTAGAACACGATGAGGAAAGAGAAGTAATTGCCCACGCTGGGTATAAACGCACTTTGCAAGACCACACTTATGAAAAAAGATTTAATGAAATATTTAAAACAATCGGTCTAATAAAATGAATAAGCAACCCTTGGTCTCTGTTATTCTTCCTACTTATAATAGAGAAAGATATATAAAAAGAGCGATTGAAAGCGTCCTAAATCAGACTTGTAAAAACATAGAATTAATTATAATTGATGATGGCTCAACCGATAAAACTTCTGAAATTATTTCTGAATTTAGTAAAAAAGACCCAAGAATAGCCATTTTAACAAACGAAACTAACTTAGGTTTAGTAAGGAGTTTAAATAAAGGAATCGGAAAAGCCCAAGGCAAATACATTGCCAGATTAGATGACGACGACTATTGGTGTGACAAAGAGAAATTAGACAAACAAGTTAGATTTTTAGAGGCACATTCAGAGTATATTTTAGTCGGTGGGGGAGTAATAAGGGTAGATGAAAGCGGGAAAGAAATTGTTAGACATTTACTTTCTGAAAGTGATGGGGAAATCAGGAAGCTAATCCTTTTTGATAATGTTTTTGCTCACCCTACTGTTGTTTTTAGAAAATCTGCCTGGGAATTGGCTGGAGGTTTTGATGAAAATCTTCCTTTTTCTGAAGATTGGGATTTATGGTTGAGATTTGGAAAATTGGGTAAATTTTATAATTTTCAGGAATATTTTACTTGTTATTTACAGGGTAAACAGAATATATCCAATTTTAATATAAGGCGGAATCTAAAACTTAATATCAGATTAAGAAAAAAATACCGGAATGATTATCCCAATTTTTGCAAAGCCTTTTTACTTGGCTGGGCTTATTATTTTTATACTTTTTTACCTTTTAGTCAGTTCTTAAAACCGATATTTTCGAAAATACGAAGAATAATTTTTGGCCAGCCAGTTTATAAATCTTTCCCGGCCAAAACCTAAATATGTCTAAAATAAGCGTTATTGTTCCAACTCATAATCGAGCAAATTTGTTAAAAGATGCCATTTTAAGTATTTTAAGCCTGACCTATCAAAATTTTGAACTAATTATTGTAAATGATTGTTCTGAAGATAATACAGAAGAAATAGTAAAAGGATTTAAAGATCAACGAATCGTTTACCTTAAACACGAGAAAAATAGAGGGGTAGCAGCAAGCTGTAATACGGGCGTAAAGAAAACGATAGGAGATTACATTTTTATTTTAAACGATGACGATTTAATTGGTCCCCGAACATTAGAAAAACTTATTAAAAAAATCAGACAAAATGATTTAGAAAATCTTGGCGGGGTATATGGTTGGTCTTGGTGGATTGATGATAGAGGAAAAACTCTAAGAATAATTAACTCAAAGAAAAGAGGTTATATTTTCAATGAGATACTTAAAAAACAGGTTTTTACCAACCTTTTGATAAAAAAAGAGGTTTTTGAAAAAGTTGGGTTATATGATGAAAATCTTTTGAGCAATGAAGATTTCGATTTTTATTTAAGAATGGCAAAGAAATATCAATTTGATTTTGTACCCGAAATTTTAATGGTCATTAGAAGTCATTGCCAAACCCATCTTTCTATTTTCGCAAAAAGACATATCAGAGATCATGCCGAGGTTATTAAAAAATATTCGGATAGTTGGCAAAGTCAAAAATTTTTATTTACTTCAATTCTTCCTCAAAAAATCTACATAAAATTATCTTATTTTAAAAATTTTATTATGAACAAAATCAAGTTGCTTTTAAATCCAGAAATAAAAAAAGATATAAAATTAATTAAAGAAGTTTTAAGAAAAGAAGGAATAAAAATATGACCATTGGCTGGATTGAAATTAGTAGAAAAAGATATGGGGGAATAGTTTATAATGAGGTAGCGAGAAAGGTTTTATCTAAAGATTTTGATTTAGATTTAATAGTTTGTGAACCGAAATATTTTAGGAAGATAAGATATTTAAAAATTCCAGAATCTCTTCTCTATTTATCTAAACTAAAAGGTAAAAAAGATTTGTGGATAAGAGATTTTTATTCAACAGTTACTTTACCCCTAGATAAAACTGAAGGCAAAAATTTAGTTGTGGTTCATCAAGTTGATTTCTCTACTTTTCCAATAATTTCCCTTCCTGCTTTTTTCTTTCTTCAGAAAATTTTCTACAAAAATTTTAAAAAAGCTGATGCCATAGTCACAGTTTCTGATTATTGGCAAAGCCATTTTTTAGAAAAAGGATACAAAAATGTTTATAAAATATATAATGGTTTTAATCTTGAAAATTATAATATAAGCGACGAAGAAATTTCCGAATTTAAAAAAAGGTATAATCTTTCAGGGAAACCAATTATTTATTTAGGAAATTGTCAAAAAGCTAAAGGAGTGGTGGAAAGTTATAAAGCTTTAAAGGATTTAAATGTTTTTTTAGTAACCTCAGGAAGACAACAAGTGAAAATTCCAGCCAGAAATTTTGAAGTTGAGTATAAAGATTATTTGAAATTATTAAAAGCGTCCTCAATAGTAATCACTATGTCAAAATTTAACGAAGGTTGGTGTAGAACTGCCCACGAAGCTATGTTGTTAAAAAGACCAGTGATAGGTTCTGGTAGAGGAGGAATGAAAGAATTGTTAGAAGGGGGGAAACAAATAATTTGTGAAAATTTTAATCAATTAAGAGAAAAAGTTGAATATTTATTGAATTATCCAGAGAAAAGAGAAAAAATGGGAGAGTCAGGTTATAATTTTGCTAAAGATTTTACTTTAGAAAGATTTGAAAAAGCTTGGTTGGAATTAATTCATAAAATTTTAGGATAATTTATGAATCAAAAATATCAAAAATTTTTAATATCTGTACTCATAACTGTTTTTTTCTTAGGGATTATAGCTTTATTTGATAAATCGTTGGCGGCAGGTATTCTTCTAATTATTTGTCTTACTATTATCACTTTTTTAATTCTTTATAAAGCTGGAATAAGGGAGAAAATATTATTCTTACTTTTTTTAATTGCTCTTTTTATTCATTTGATAGCAGTACTATTTATACATTATGCTCATTTTCAGCCGTTTAGTGGTGGAGAAGGAGATTATGTAGTTTATCAGCAACAAGCTCAAGAAATAGCTCAAAGAGTTCATCAAGGAAACTTTTCTTTACAAGGACTAAGCATAGGTCATTATTATCCAGTAATCATAGGATATATTTATGCTTTTACTTTACCAGAAATGATTATTGGCCAATTATTTGGTGTTTGGCTAGCAGTTCTTTCTGTTCTTTTAACTTATTTAATAGTTCTTGAAATCAGCAGCTCAAAAAAATGGGCTTTTTTAATTGGATTACTTGTTAGTTTTTATCCGAGTTATCTTTTTTACGGAAGTTTATTACTAAAAGATAGCTTGGTTGCACCCTTGGCTTTAGCTGGATTACTATTAACGCTGAAATTAATTAAAAATTTTTCGTGGAGGAATTTTGCTGTTTTTTTTGTAATTTTAACCAGTTTAATTCATTTCAGATTTTACCTTGGATATGTTTTACTTTTTACTTTCATTTTTTGCTGGTTAATACTTTCTCAGTTAAATTTAAGAAAAAGATTTCTTTACGCTATAATTATCATTCCTATCTTAGGATTTTCACCTCAAATTTCAGGTTACGGTTATTACGGAATATATACTATTGAAAATTTTCTCAATCCTCAAACAATCACCTTTTATCGAGAAGTAGCTTATGCTCCTCCAGCCCAACCTCCCCCTGTTCAATCTCCCCCTGTTCAATCTCCCCCTGTTCAATCTCCGCCACCTGGAACAGGTTCTTCGATAGTGGTGGAGACAGGATTTGATAATCCTCTAAAATTTTTAAAAAATTCTTTTAAATCTTTTGTTTATGTTACCTTGGGTCCTTTTCCCTGGCAAATGAGATACCCTCGTCATTTTCTCGCTTTGTTTGAGACCATTCCCTGGTATTTTTTACTTTTTTTCATAATTAAAGGCGCAAAAGTATCTATTAAAAAGTTTAGAATTGCTATTCCCTTAATTATTTTTAGTTTTGGAGTTTTTGTTATTTTAGCTCTTTTTTTGAGTAACTTTGGAATAGTGACCCGAATTCGCATTCCAGCCTTTATTTCTCTTTTATGTTTAATTCCCCTTGGCTTTATTGATTTTAAAGAAAAAACTAAAAATTCTGAAAGTAAAACTAATAAAATTAAGGTTTGTCAGGTGGCTACCGTAGATTCTTCAATTAGATTTCTTTTATTAAATCAAATAAAACATTTACAAAAAGAAGGCTACGAAGTATCAGTTGTTTGTTCTCCGGGAAAGTGGATTAAAGAAATCGAACCTCAGGGAATTAAAGTTAAAACAATTAAAATGAAAAGAAAAATTAGTCCGATTTCTGATTTAATTGCTTTATTTCGATTAATTTCTTTTTTCAAAAAAGAAAAATTTGATATCGTTCATACTCATACTCCCAAAGCTAGTTTTTTAGGTCAATTAGCAGCAAAGATCGCTGGTGTTCCCATAATTATTAATACAATTCATGGATTTTATTTTCAAAAAGATTCTCCTTGGCTGAAGAGAAATTTCTTTATTTTAATTGAAAAAATAGCAGCTTTCTGCTCTAACCTGATTTTTTCAGTCAATAAAGAAGATATTGAAACAGCAATTAAAGAAAAAATTTGCGAGCCGAATTTAATTAAATATTTGGGTGATGGAGTTGATCTTTCTCATTTTAATCCTAAAAGATTTTCTCAGGAATTTATTGAAAATAAAAAAAAGAAATTTGGTATTGATCCGTCAAAAAAGATTATCGGAATAGTTGCCAGGTTAGTCAAAGAAAAAGGATATTTAGAACTTTTTGAGGCATTTAAAAAAGTTTTGGAGAAATTTCCTGAGACATTACTTTTAATAATCGGTCCTGAGGAGCCTGAAAAAGAAGACAAAATAAACCCCGAGATTATAAAAAATTATAATCTAGAAAAAAATGTTATATTTTTAGGGGAAAGAACCGATGTCGATGAGATTTATTCTCTGATGGATATTTTTGCTTTACCTTCTCATCGAGAAGGGTTAGGTCTTTCTATAATTGAAGCCTCGGCAATGGAAAGACCAGTTGTTGCTACTGATATTCGGGGTTGCCGAGAAGTGACAGATGATGGTAAAACTGGAATTTTAGTGCCATCTAAAAATTCTGAGAAATTGGCTGAAGCTTTAATTTATTTGCTTTCAAATCTGGAAAAAGCGAAAGAAATGAGAAAGGCAGGAAGAAAAAAAGTTGAAAAAGAATTTGATGAAAGGATAATATTTGATAGAATGAAAAAAGAATATCAAAGACTTGTTAAAGAGAAATTAGGATGAAATTTCAGTTATTTTTAAAAAGAATTTTTGATTTTTTTGGGGCACTAATTGGTTTAATTTTGCTTTCCCCTTTATTTTTGATTGTGGCTATTTTAATTAAGCTTGATTCCCCAGGACCAATTTTCTTTCGCTACGAAAGGATAGGAAAGAATGGTAAACCATTTTCACTATTTAAATTCAGGACAATGGTAAAAGGAGCAATGGAGAAAGGATTGGGTTATAATGTTGCCGAAAACGACGAAAGAATTACAAAAATCGGAAAATTTTTAAGAAAATGGGGAATTGATGAATTACCCCAATTGATTAATGTTTTGAAAGGAGAAATGAGTTTAGTTGGACCTAGACCAACTTTCAGATATCAAGTTGAAAAATATAATGATTTCCAAAAAAAAAGATTATTGGTCAAACCAGGAATTACTGGTTGGGCTTTGATTCATGGTAGAAACCTGCTTTCTTGGGAGGAAAGAATAAAATATGACATTTGGTATGTAGAAAATTGGTCCATCTGGCTAGATTTAAAAATTTTATTTGAAACCTTAAATTTAATTTTCATAAAAAGAGAAGGAATCTATGGCAAAGGAGGAATTAACGACCCTTTTATTTAAAAGTTATGGAGAAGTTGAATAATCTAAAAGCTATAATTTTTGATTTGGATGACACTCTTTATCCAGAAAAAGAATTTGTAATGAGTGGATTTCAGATTGTTTCAGGATATTTAGCGAAAAAATATAAATTGAATCCATTAAAAATTTTTAATATCTTAAAAACCGATTTTGAAAAAGGTATTCGAGGGAAAAATTTTAATTTGATTTTGGGAAAGTTGAAATTACCAAAGCAAGAATTAAAAAAAATAATAACTATTTATCGTAATCATAAACCAAAAATAAAATTATACTTAGATGCAAAACAGCTATTAATGTATTTATCCAAAAATAAAAAGATTAAAATGGCTTTGATCTCGGATGGTCCAGTAAAAACTCAGAGAAATAAACTAGCGGCTCTTAAAATAGATAATATTTTCGACGCTGTCACTTTAAGCGATTCATTGGGTAAAAAATATAGAAAACCACACCAAAGACCATTTAATGTTACTTTAAAAAAGTTAAAAATTAAGCCAAAAGAAGCTATTTATATAGCCGACAATCCTCAAAAAGATTTTAGAGGCGCTAAAAAATTGGGGATATTTACGATAAGAATTAAAAGAAAAAAAGGAGTATATACTAATGTTGAAGAAAGCAAAAAAAATAGAGCCGATTTAGTTATAACTAATTTAGGCCGGATTAAAAAATTATGCAAAAAAAGCAAATCAATGTTTTAGTAACTCCAGCCGGCTCGAGGATTGCTCTTGGAATAATAAAATTCTTAAAAAAAGAAAAAAATATTCAAATAATCACTGCTGATATAGATAAATTAGCCCCGGGTTTTTATCTTTCCGATAGAGGTTATTTAATTGCGCCTTTTACCACTGAAAAATTCTGGAAAGATTTAGAGAAAATAATTAAGAAGGAGAAAATCAATATAGTTATTCCAGCCCTGGATCCTCTTTTGATTAATTTTGCTGAATTTAAAAAATTCTTTGATAATTTAGGAACGAAAGTGCTAATTTCTCCACCCGAAACTATTTTTTTAACGCGAGATAAATGGCAGACATATCAATTGTTAAAAAATGTTGTCCCATTGGCAAAATCGTTTATTGATAAAGAAAAAGTAAATATTCCCTTTCCACTTCTCATCAAACCTCGAAGCGGATCAGGATCGATAGATGTCTTTAAAATAAACTCTAAAGAGGAACTTGATTTTTATTGGAAAAAAATTAAAAATCCAATTATTCAAGAGTATCTTGACGGCGAGGAGTATACAGTTGATTGTTTGGCAGATATGGAAGGAAAACTTTTATTCTGCATTTCTCGAATTCGCTTAGAAACAAAAGCCGGTGTCTCGATTAAAGGGAAAGTAGTTAAGAACAAAACAATAGAAAAAATTGCCCAGAGGATTTCTCAAAAAATAAAATTCACTGGTCCTTTCTTTTTCCAACTTAAGGAAAAAGACGGTATGTTAAAAGTAACAGAAATTAATCCAAGGTTTGGCGGAGGGATGCCCTTATCAGCTGCTGCCGGTCCCAATATCTATCTTTTAAGCATAAAATTATTTTTAGGAGAAGCAATCGAAAAAAATCAAAAAATAAAATATGGATTATATTTTACGAGATTTGATGAAGAAATTTATTTGACAGAAGAGCAAATTAAATCAAAAATTAAAAAATTATAGATGTTATGTATAAAATTTCCTTAGCGCGGCCAGATATTGGAGAAAAAGAAAAAAAGGCGGTTTTGGAAGTTTTGAAAACGCCAAATTTAAGTTTGGGACCAAAAGTTAAAGAATTTGAGGAAAAAATCGCTAAATTTGTAGGAGTAAAATACGCAGTAGCAGTAAATAGCGGAACGAGTGCCTTACATTTAATAATCAGAGCCTTGGGAATTAAGGATGGTGACGAAGTGATTACTACTCCTTTTTCATTTATCGCTTCGGCAAATTGTATTTTGTACGAAAGGGCCAAACCCGTTTTTGTTGATATTGATGAGAAAACTTTGAATATCGATCCTTCAAAAATTGAAGAAAAAATTACTAAAAAAACTAAGGCAATTTTAGCCGTCGATGTTTTTGGCCATCCAGCTGATTGGGATGCACTTGAAAAAATAGCAAAAAAACATAATCTTTTGTTAATTGAAGATTCAGCCGAAGCTTTAGGTTCAAAATACAAAGGAAAAAAATGTGGTTCTTTTGGGAATGCAGCAATCTTAAGTTTTTATCCGAATAAGCAAATTACTACCTCTGAAGGGGGAGTAATTCTGACTAATAGTAAAAAACTTGCCGACTCTTGCCAAAATATGGCAAATCAAGGAAGAAGAATAAAAAATGGAAAGTGGCTTGAGCATATTCGCTTGGGTTATAATTATCGAATGCCTGAGGTTTGTGCAGCAATGGGTATTGCTCAATTAAATCGAATAAATGAAATTCTTAAAAAGAGGGAAAAAGTCGCTAAAATATATAATAAAAAACTGAAAGATTTTTCAGAAATTAAAATCCCTTATGTTGCCCCCGATGTTAAAATGAGTTGGTTTGTATACGTTGTTAAACTTCCGAAAAAATATTCAAAAGGGAATAGAGATAAAATTATTGAGAAAATGTTAAAAAGAGGAGTTCAATGCTCCAATTATTTTCAACCAATTCACCTTCAACCCTTTTATTGGAAAATGTTTGGTTTCAAATCTGGCAGTTTTCCAATTTGTGAAAATATTAGCCAAAGAACTATTGCCCTACCTTTTTATAACGATTTAAAAGAAAAAGAAATAAATTATATAGTAAAAAATTTAAAAGAAATAATCAAGAAGTTAAAATGAAATTACCATTTTTAAAAACAGCCACAACCCGAACAGTATTTTTTGTAATTTGGGATATTTTATTAATTTCTTTTTCGGTTTGGTTAGCATTTCTGTTAAGATTTGAAGGAAAAATTCCTTCTGAACAAATAACGCATCTAAAAAATCTGATTTTTTTAGCCCTGGTTTTTTCTTTACCCATTTTTTATTTTTTCAAACTTTACTCTTTTACTTGGGTTTATGTAAGTACCGAAGAACTGATTTCTTTATCTAAAGCTACCTTATTATCTTTTTTACTTTCGAGCGTTACTTTTTTGATTTTTCGAGACCTTCCTCAGTTTTCTGTTTTTCCTCGTTCTACTCTTTTTATCAGTTATTTTTTAATCTTCTTCTTTTCAGGTGGAATCCGATTTTCAAAGAGAATTTATCTCCAAATATTTCAAAAAGGACTTAAAAAAGAAGAAAAATCAAGGACATTAATTGTTGGAGCTGGAGATGCTGGAGAGCAAATTTTAAGAAGCATTTTGTCCTCCAAAGAAACTCCTTATCTTCCAATTGGTTTTGTTGACGATAACCCAATAAAACAAGGGGTACCAATTCATGGTATTAAGGTTTTGGGAAAGATTGATGATATTTCAAGGTTAATTAAAGAGAATGAAATAGAAGAAATGATTATTGCTTTACCTTCTGCCGGTTCGAGAATTATTAAAAAAGCGGTGGAATCGGGAAGAAAAGCAGGTCTCAAAAAAATTAAAATTGTTCCGCCGATAACCGAATTTATCAATGGAGAAGTTTCAATTGGAAAAATTAAAGATGTTGACATCGAAGATTTATTGGGAAGAGAACCTATTTCTTTAGATACAAAATCAATCGCTAATTTTATTCGAGAAAAAATTATCTTAGTTACTGGTGCTGCGGGTTCAATTGGCTCGGAACTTTCGAGGCAGGTTGCCAAATTTCACCCCTCTTTGCTTTTAGTGCTTGATCAAGACGAAACTGGTATTTTTAATATCGCTAATGGGTTAGAAGATAAATTTCCGAGATTGAAACTCTCTTCTCTAATTGCCGATATCCGTGACGAAGAAAAAATTAACCAAATTTTTAAACAGTTCCAACCAAATGTCGTTTTTCATGCCGCTGCCTATAAACATGTTCCCTTGATGGAATTGCATCCTGATGAGGCAGTCAAAAATAATATCTTTGGAACAAAAATAGCTGCCGACACAGCCCTGAAATACAATATAGAAAAATTTATTTTCATTTCTACTGATAAGGCAGTAAACCCCACTTCGATAATGGGTGCGACAAAAAGAGTGGGGGAGATGATTTGTCAGTCATTAAATCAAAAAAATACAACCAAATTCATCTCGGTTCGTTTTGGTAATGTAATAGACAGTCGGGGAAGTGTAATCCCAATTTTTAGAGAACAAATAAAACAAAGGGGACCGGTTGAGGTAACGCATCCAGAAATGAAAAGATATTTTATGACCATTTCCGAAGCCTGTTTATTAGTAATGCAAGCAGGAGCTATGGGTCAAGGAGGAGAGGTATTTGTTTTAGATATGGGGGAACCAGTCAAAATTTTGGATTTAGCCAAAGAAATGATTCAACTTTCTGGATTTGAACCAGATAAAGATATCCCAATTGTTTTTACAGGATTACGTCCTGGAGAGAAATTTTTTGAAGAAATTTTAACTACTGAAGAAGGAACAATAGCCACTCAAAACGAAAAAATTTTTATCGCGAGACTTTCAAAAACGGAGGAAAATAGATTAAATCAAGGCTTAGAAAAATTAAAAGAGACTGCTTATGATTTAGACAAAGAGGGAATAAAGACCATTTTAAAAGAGCTCCTTCCTTCTTATAAACCCAAAACCCTTGACAAAGGTTTTTAAATTTGCTAATATTAGAGTGTGAGTGCTAGCCGTTAAGGCAGCTCTAATTTTAAGCAGGCAGCAAGCCTTCCTCGAGCAAGGCTTGTTGCTTTTTTATAGCATGCGAATAGCCCAACCTCGCTACGCTCGGGTATGCGAATGGGCCCATGCGAATTAAAAAGGGTCGGAAGGGTTAACTCCAATTCTAAGTCTTTTGTGAGTGCCGGCTTCCGACCCAGTTATATTTTAACAGAATTTTTGTTAAAATAAAACAATGAATATCAAAAAAGAATTACCGGAAGTTAAAGAAAATGTTTTGCTAAAAAATTACACAACTTTTAAAATTGGGGGTCGGGCAAAATATTTTTTTGTGGCAAAAAGCAAAGAAGATGTTATAAAAGCAGTTTTGGTGGCAAAAAAAATGAGATTGCCGTTTTTTATTTTGGGAGGAGGGAGTAATGTCTTGATTTCGGATAGGGGATTTAAAGGATTGGTAGTAAAAATTGAGAGTGGAATGTGGAATGTGGAAGGTAGTAAGATTTATGCTGGAGCCGGAGTTTTGTTAAATCAATTAGTTCATTTGGCTTTGAAAAATAATTTGATGGGTTTGGAATGGGCGGTGGGGATTCCGGGGACGGTTGGAGGGGCAATCTATGGAAATGCCGGGGCTTTTGGTAAATCGATAGGGGATTCCGTAAAAAAGGTTGAAGTTTTGGATACGAAAGATTTAAGATTTAAGATTTATGATTTGAAAAAATGTAAATTTGGTTATCGAAACAGTATATTCAAGGAAAAGAAAAACTTAATTATTCTTTCGGCAATAATTCAACTGAAAAAAGGAAACAAAAAAGAGATTGAAAAGAAAATAAAAGAGTATTTGGAATATCGGAAAAAAACTCAACCCTTGAATTTTCCTTCGGCAGGTTCGGTTTTTAAGAATTATGAATTAAGAATCAAGAAGTACGAATTGATTAAAAAATTCCCTGAACTCAAAAATTTTATTAAAAAAGGACAAATACCGGCTGGCTGGTTAATTGAAAAATGCGGGCTTAAAGGAAAAAAGATTGGAAAAGCAAAAATTTCCGAAAAACATGGAAATTTTATTTTAAATCTTGGCGTGGCAAAAGCTAAAGATGTAAAAAAATTAATAAATTTAATAAAAAAGAAAGTGAAAGAAAAATTTGGAATTACTTTGGAAGAGGAAGTCGCTATTTTGAGTTAAACGAAAAATGGTGCCCCGCCCTCTATCTTCTAAATATCGGATTATTTTTTAAAAATACGATTCAGAGGGCGGGGTTTCGCTTGCTCAAGTTTCAAAAATTAATTTTTTTTAAAAAATTTCGGATTTTTAGTTTTCCACAGTTGACACAGTTAAAAATTTTTGGGAAAATTAAGTAAAGAAAATTCTTTTGAAAATTTAAAATCTTTCTGCAAATAGCGGTCGACTATTTGTCCAAATTTTTTTATAAAATACAAAAAATGGCAAAAAAAATTAAAAAAGCAAAAAAGAAAGCAGCAAAGAAGAGAAAAGCAAGCAGAGGTCGTAGATAACTTGTAACACCGTAAAAAGAAAAGATCAAAATTTGTGAAAGTTGTTATCAAAACAAAAAATTTGAGATTAACAAAGGCTCTCAAGAATTTTGTTGAAGAAAAAGTAAATTCTCTAGAAAAGTTTTTGAAAATTTTTCAGTCAGCAGAATATTTTAATCATTTTCTTGGCAAGGGAAAACCAAGAGTTGAAGCCTGGGTAGAAATTGGAAAAATCTCATTGCATCACAAAAAAGGACCTTATTTTTGGGCAGAATGTCAAATGAGATTACCAGGCAAAAGTTTGAGATCAACGGCAAAATCAAATGATTTAAAATTGGCAATTACCGAAATTAAGGATGAATTACAACGAGAACTTAAGGAATATAAAGAAAAAATAATAGACAAAACAAGAAGAAGGAATTTGAAATGAAAAAAAATTTATATTTAAAAGAAAAAGTTCAATCAATTGAGGTAAAGAAAAAATCAATTTCTCAGCTTTTGACTGAAATGGCAGATACGGGTTTTCAGGGAAGAAAATTAGGAGAAGTGGTTGATGTTTGGGAAAAAATGCTCGGGGATAAAAATGTGACAATCCTTTTTGGCTATGCTGGTTCTTTAAGTACAACCGGTCAATGGAAAGAAATTTGCTGGCTAATTAAAAATAGATTCATCGATGTTTTAGTTTCAACCGGAGCTAATATTTCAGAAGATATCGTTGAAGCAATGGGAAATTCTTATTGGAAAGGAAGTCATTTGGTTAATGACAAAGAACTTTTAGAAGGAAATATTAATCGATATTACGATGTCTTTGGAAAAGAAACTGATTATTTGGAAATGACCGAATTGATTTCTGATTTCATTTTAACCCTGAAAGAAAATTATCCCTATTCTTCAAGAGAATTTTTATTTTTGTTTGGAAAATGGTTAGCAAAAAAGAAAATAAATTCAATCGTAACTTTTGCTGCAAAATACGGTGTCCCAATTTTTTGTCCAGCAATTGTTGATTCGCCTTATGGCGATGCGGGGTTAATTGCCAAAAGCAAGGGTTTCAATTTGATTTTAGACAATATGAAAGATTATATCGAATTTATGAGTTTAGGAAAGGAAATTAAGGATTCGGGAGTAATTTATATTGGTGGGGGAGTTCCAAAAGATTTTATTCAACTCTTAGCGGTTACAGCAGATTTACTTTATCCAGAAAGAAAAATTCCGGGAAGGAAACCAAAGGTTGAGCGTTATTATAAAGATGGTAATAAAAAATTAAAGGAAAGTTACTACTCGCATAAATACGCAATTCAAATTACTACTGACAATCCTAGTTTTGGAGGCTTAAGTGGTTGCACTTTTGATGAGGCAATAAGTTGGGGGAAGATTGATGAAAAAGGAAAATTCGTCCAATGTTATTGCGATGCTACCATCGCCTTGCCAATAATTTTACACGCCTTAGTTGAAAAAATTAAATTTAAAAGAAAAAGGCCAACTTTTAAATGAAGGAAAATTCATTTTTACCTTTCAATTTCGGAGGGATTAAAAATCAAGATTTTAAAAAAGCTAAAATCGTTGTTGTGCCGGTTCCTTTTGAAGCTACTACTTCTTATTTAAGCGGAACTAGAAAAGGACCAAGAGCAATTCTTGAAGCCTCAGGACAAATTGATGAAATTTGGGGTGAGAAGTACTCTTCAAAAATTGAAAAGGAAAAATTGATTTTTACGACAGAAGAAATCGAGTTAGCAAACAATCCCAAAGAAGCAATTCCAGGATTAACTGAGTTTTTAAAAGGAATTTTTAAAAAAGATAAAATTCCTTTTATTTTGGGCGGGGAGCACACAATAACCCTTGGTGGAGTAAAAGCAGCTAAAGAAAAATATAAAGATTTATCAGTTTTGCAATTAGATGCTCACCCTGATTTGAGAGATGAATATTTGGGTCAAAAATTTTCCCATGCCTGCGTAATGAGAAGAATTAGGGAATTGGGGATTCCAATTACTGCCTTTGGCATAAGGAGCATTGATTGCGATGTCGCCGAGCTTATAAAGCGGGAAAAAATAAAAAATCTATTTTTAGCTCCAAAATTGCCAGTTGAAAAAATTTTAAATTCACTTTCAAAAAATATTTATTTGACAATTGATTTTGATTTTTTTGACCCTTCGATAATGCCTTCGGTTGGAACTCCCCAGCCGGGTGGTTACTTCTGGCAAGAAACAATTGATTTTTTAGAAAAACTCTGTCAAAGAAAAAATGTAATAGCTGCTGATTTTGTTGAATTCTGTCCAATCCCAGGTCTTATTGCTCCTGATTTTTTGGCAGCTAAACTTATTTACAAAGTAACGAGTTTCGTTTTATAGTTTTAAAGAATAAAAAGTAAACCCAGTAGTGAGATTTCTCTACTACTGGGTAAAGTTAAATTGAGAAAGGGAATTAGCCCCTTTTTATTTTTTTAATTTTTTGTATAATTTAAGCGATAGTGAAAATTATGAGCATTTTAGATAAAATTTTTGGAGATTCTGATAAAAAATATTTGAAAAAAATTCAGCCAATTGTTGATGAGATAAATTCACTCGAAAAAGAT
>Ga0315296_10000680_pt1 | contig 30584 bp, 25 predicted proteins | sample YL17G14_18_MG_FD_203921 | JGI IMG/M metagenome (GOLD analysis project Ga0315296, IMG submission 203921) | Sediment microbial communities from Yellowstone Lake, YNP, Wyoming, USA - YL17G14_18 | ecosystem: Environmental > Aquatic > Freshwater > Lake > Sediment | place: USA: Wyoming | collected... | reverse complement strand
CAAGTGATTTTGCAAAAAATTCGCGAGGCAGAAAGAGAATCAATCCTGGGAGAATTTAAATCAAAAGAAGGGGAAATTATTTCTGGCATTATCCAAAGAGTTGAACTCAGAAATGTTTTTTTAGATTTAGGTAAAACTTTGGGAGTTTTACCAAGAGACGAACAGGTGTCGGGTGAATTTTATCGACCCGGTCAAAGATTAAAACTTTTTGTTTTAAAAGTTGAAGAGACGCCAAAAGGTCCTTTAATTTTGCTTTCCCGGGCTTATCCCAAACTTGTTTCCAAACTTTTTGAATTGGAGGTTCCAGAAGTGGCGGCCGGGCAGGTAGAAATAAAATCTATTGCCAGAGAACCAGGTTCTCGGACAAAAATTGCTGTTTCTTCAAAAGTTACAGGTGTGGACCCCATTGGTTCGATGGTTGGCCAGAGAGGAACCAGAGTGATGGCTGTTATTAACGAATTGGGAGGAGAAAAAATTGATATTATTGAATATTCTGAAGAACCAGAAAAATACATTGCTAATGCTATCTCACCGGCTAAAGTTTCGGAAGTAAAAATTATGCCAAAAAACAAGGCTTTAGTTCTCGTTCCCGAAGACCAATTATCCTTGGCTATTGGTCGAGACGGTCAAAATGTTAGGTTAGCCGCCAAATTAACCGGTTGGAAAATTGATGTTAGGGCGGCGGAAAAAATTGAAGAAAAAGTCGAAGAAAAAGTCGCCGACTTTGTCGAGCCTCGCCCAAAAGGGCGGGAGGATAAAAAATCAAATAAAAAATAATGTTTCATTAAAAATATGATGTCCTTAATTATTACTTTGATTTTTGCTTTAATTTCAATTGCCGTCGCCATTTATTTATTTTTTCACTTAAATAAAAAAGAAGCAGGAACCCAAAAGATGGTGGAGATTTCCAAATCCATTGAAGAAGGAGCCAAGGCTTATCTAAGAAGGCAAAACAAAACTTTAGCCTTTTTTGTTTTAGTGATGGCGATTTTGCTATGGTTTTTGCTAAAAGATTTTCGGGTCGCTTTAGCTTATGTATTTGGAGCAATCTGTACTGCCTCGGCTAGTTTTTTTGGAATGATGGCAGCAGTGAAAACTAATGTTAGAACTGCTAATGCTGCTAGAAAAGGTTTGGCTGAGGCCTTTGGAATTGCTTTTAATGGCGGAGCAGTAATAGGATTATCGATTGTTGGAATGGCTCTTTTGGGGATAACTCTTCTCTATCTTATTTTTGGACCAAAAGGTTTGGATATTATTTTAGGTTTTAGTTTTGGAGCTTCGAGTTTAGCTCTTTTTGCCAAAGCCGGCGGCGGAATTTTTGCCAAAGCCGCTGATATTGGGGCTGATTTAGTGGGAAAAGTAGAATTGGGAATTCCCGAAGATGATCCTAGAAATCCAGCGGTCATTGCTGATAATGTTGGCGACAATGTTGGCGATGTGTCCGGAACCGGAGCCGACTTAATAGATTCTTATATTGCATGTTTGATTTCGGCAATGGTTTTGGGAAGGGTTTTAGGAATTGAATTTATTATTCTTCCTCTTTTACTTGGTGCCATTGGAATTTTTTCTTCTTTAATTGGGATATTCTTTGTCAAAACCAAGAAAGAAGATCCCAGAGCGGCCTTGAATCGAGGTACTTTTTCCACCTGTTTTTTCTTTACCATTTTCGCCTTTCCTTTAATTTATTTTCTAGGTTTGGGTTTAAAAATTTTCTTTGCCACTTTTTCGGGATTAATTGTCGGAGTAATCATTGGTTTAACTACTAACTATTTTACTTCAATTAATCGAAGACCGGTTTCAAAAATAGCCGAGGCTTCCAAAACGGGAGCGGCCACCAATATTTTATCTGGATTTTCTTATGGATTGATTAGCGTTTTACCACCCGTTGTTGGAATTTGCGTTGCCATTTTGATTTCCTATCGTCTGGCTGGATTCTACGGAATTTCAATTTCGGCAGTCGGAATACTATCTATTGTTTCAATGATCATTTCTGCCGATGCCTATGATCCTATTGTTGATAACGCAAAGGGAATTGCTGAACAATCTGGCCTGGGAGAAGAGGTAATAAAAATTGCTGATAAATTGGATGCGGCTGGCAATACAGCCAAGGCCCTTACTAAAGGCTTTGCCATTGGGGCCGCCGCCCTGACCGTCATTTCTCTTTTTGCTGTCTATTGGAAATTAGTTGGGATTGAAAACCTAAACTTAACCAGTCCTGAGGTAATGGTTGCAGTTTTTATCGGAGCGCTGATTCCACCTTTTTTCTCAGCCCTTTTGATTTTGGGAGTTCAAAGAAACGCCTCTAAAATAATCGAAGAAGTGAGAAGACAATTTAGGGAAATCCCCGGATTGTTAGAGGGGAAGGCCAAGCCCGATTATACAAAATGCATTGATATTGCTACTAAAGGAGCCTTAAGGGAATTAATTTTACCCTCGGCCTTAGCCATAATTTTTCCTATTTCAGTAGGATTGTTATTCGGAAAGTCCAGCCTGGCAGGATTTTTGGAAGGCAGTATCTTCACCGGAATAATTTTTGCCCTTTTAATGACCAACGCTGGTGGGGCTTGGGATAATGTCAAAAAATATATTGAAGAGGGGAAATTTGGCGGAAAGGGTTCAGAGGCCTACAAGGCAGCCGCTATTGGCGATATGGTTGGAGACCCATTTAAAGATACAGCTGGAGCAACCATTAACACTCTAATTACAGTTATGTCTTTGGTAGCCATAGTTTTTGCCCCCTTGATTATTAAATACGCCCTTTTCAAATAATTATTCAAACCACAAACAAGAAACGAGGGAAACGAGGGACAGGGGAGGGACTGTCCCTCCCCTGTCCCCAGCTTCCCCCAGCTTGTCACCCAGTTATTATTTTTATGAGACAGCTTAGAGAATTTTATAAAGGTGGTTTTTGGCATATTTTAAACCGAGGGGTAGCTAAAGAAAATATCTTTCGAGAGAAAGAAGATTTTAGGTTTTATCTTTACAAAGTAAAAGAATTTCTTGAGAAATATCCCGTGGATATTCACGCTTACAATCTCCTTTCCAACCACCTTCATTATCTAATTCAACAAACATCCGAGGTTGTACCAGGAAAGTTTATTGGTAGCCTTCACACAAGTTTTGGTTTACATATTAATCAAAAATATTCGCGCGTGGGGCATTTATTTCAGGATCGGTATAAGGCAAAAACTATCGAGACAAGCTCTCTTTTACCTATTTCTTTATACATCAATTTAAATAAACTTTTAGAAAAACTTGAACATACAGAAAAATCTCGCATTTCGAAAAGGGATCTAACTAAACTTTTAGAAGAAGCCGAAAAAGATCCTTGGAATAGTTATCCGGTTTATTTAGGTTTAAGAGACGATGGAATCACACAAACTAAATTTATTTTAGCTTTACTTTCCGATGATATTAAAAAAGCTCAGCAAGAATATCGAAAATTAGCCAAAGAATTTCTTATTTCAGGATACTTTCTTAAAACTCGTGATTTGATTTTCGAATAATGAGAATTTTCGAATAATGAGGGATAGAAGAGGGACAGGGAAGGGACTGTCCCTCCCCTGTCCCCACTTTTCCACCCACTTTTCCACTCCCCCGAGTTTTTATTTTTATGAAGACGGAAATTAAAAAACTGCCTAGGTCTCAGGTTGAGATTTTGTTTGAAATCACGCCTGAAGAATTTAAAGATTCTATCGAAAAGGCAATTTTAAATTTGGGTAAGGATTTGGAAATTGAAGGATTTCGCAAAGGTCAAATGCCAAAAGAAATTATTATTCAAAAAATCGGTCAAGATAAAATTTTAGTTTCAGCTGCTCAATTGGCAGTTGAAGAGAATTATTTCCGAGAAATTTTCGCTCAAAAATTTGAAGTTATCTCTCAACCAAAGATTGAAATTTTATCTGCCCCTTCCTTTGATAGGGGATTAATCTTTAAAGCTGTTTTTGCCATCCTGCCAGAAATTAAATTGCCCGATTATAAAAAAATTGCTTCTCAAATTAAAAGGAAAGAAATTTTTGTTGAAGAAAAAGAGATTGAAAATACCTTGCTCTATCTCCAGAAATCTCGGGCTAAATTTATTTTTGAAAACCGACCGGCAAAAAAAGGTGATTTTGTGGAAATTGAATTTCAATCACCCCAAATTGAAGGCGGTTTAAAAAGAAAAGACAATTTCATTTTAGGAGAGGGCCATTTTGTTTCAGGTTTTGAAGAAAATTTGGAAGGAAAGGCTCCTGGCCAAGAAAAAGATTTTTCTTTGAAGTTTCCTGAAAATTATTTTCAAAAAGACTTGGCCGGTAACTTAGTTGATTTTAAGGTCAAAATGAACTCAGTCCAAAAAATGGAGTTGCCAGAAATAAACGATGAGTTTGCTAAAAATTTGGGGAAATTTGAAAATTTGATTAGTTTAAAAGAAAACATTAAAGAAGGGATAAAAATGGAAAAGGAAAACTTCGAATCTCAGAAAATTCGGGAAGAAATTTTGGAAAAAATAACCAGAGAAACGAAAATGGAAACCCCCGAAGTTTTAATTGAAGCTGAAAAAAGAAGAATGTTAGAAGATCTTAAAAATCTTGTCACCGAAAGATTTAAAATTTCCCCCTCAGATTATTTGGCAAAAATTAAAAAAACCGAAAAGGAATTATTAGATAGTTTTTCAAATGAAGCAGAAAAAAAAGTAAAATATGCTCTAATCCTGAAAGAAATTTCAAAAAGGGAAAAAATTGAAGTTTCAGAAGAAGAAATTAAAGTTGCAATTAATGAATTTTTGAAAAATTATCCCGGCCCTGAAAAAGTCAAAAAAGAGCTTGACCTAGAAAGATTAAAGAGTTATTATGAAGAAGTGATAAGGAATGAAAAAACCCTCCAAATATTAGAAGGCTTGGCCACTCACTAATAACTTTAAACCTTAAACTTTAAACTATGAACTTAATTCCCACCGTAATTGAAAAAACTCATTATGGGGAAAGGGCTTACGATATTTACTCTCGGCTTTTGAAAGATAGAATTGTGTTTTTAGCCGGCCCTATTATTGATCCAATAACAAATTCTATTATCGCCCAGATGTTGTATTTGGCGGCCCAAGACCCGGAAAAAGAAATTAAATTTTATATTAACAGCCCAGGAGGAATTCTAACTTCGGCTTTAGCCATTTATGACACAATGCAATATGTTAAATGTCCGGTTTCCACGGTTTGTGTTGGAGGAGCGGCTTCGGGAGCAGCGGTTTTGTTGGCAGCCGGGACAAAAGGAAAGAGGTTTGCCCTGCCAAATTCTGAAATTTTGCTCCATCAGGTAGCAGTTTCTGGTTTAGGTGGACAGGCCATAGAGGTAGAAATTGCCGCCAAACAGGTTGTTAAATTAAAAGATAAAATTAACAAAATTTTGGCAAGAAATACAGGTCAACCCTTAGAGAGGATTGAAAAAGATACTGACAGGGATTTTTATCTATCAGCCCAGGAAGCAAAAGAATATGGAATCATTGACGAAGTGATTAAAACAAAAGAATAAAGGGGGAGATTATTCCCCTCTTTTTTAAAATAAGTTATAATTATTAAAGAGTTTTAATTTTTAAAAACTATGTTCAAACTTTTAAGAAAAAAAATTCAATCGTTAACCGAAACTCAACAAAATATTTTAACGATAATTTTGATTTTAATTAACGTTTTCATTGTCATTTTCTGGATTAATTTTTGGCTTGGATTGAAAAAAGTCAGCCCACCGAAAATTACTGAGAAACCAACTCAAGTCGAAGAAATTTCTGAAGTACTAAAACCAGGAGAAGTTGGCGAACTTACCGAAAAAGAAACTGAGGAAAGAAAGCTCCTGCCTTTAGACAAGACAATTTTTAATACTTCAGGTACTATTTTAGAAGTTAAAAATGATCGCCTAATAGTTCGAGGTTCGGGAACAAATTTTGCCGATCGAAACTCTAGAGAATTAACTTTAATTTTCACTGATTTAACTCTGACGATGAAATTAGGTCAAGAGACTAAATATCAAGGATTGGAAGGTTTGAAATATCTAAAACCAGGGATGCAAATCTTAATTGAAGGAAACGAAAACATTAGAGGGAAAACTGAATTTGAAGCAAGGTATATCCAAATTTTATAAATTATCTCAACTAAATAAATTTTTAATCATTTAAATAGTAAATTCTCTTACTTTATCGACCAAGTGAGAAGTTGACTATTTAATTAAAAAAATATGTCCAAACTAAAATCATTTACCCGCCAAAATTTTTTAACGAAAAACTTAAGCGGGCTAGCTCTAATTTTAGGGGTTTTAATAATGAGTTTTTTAGTCGGTTATCTGGTTTTTGCCTGGGGTGAGGCTCCTGGTACTCCTCCAACTTGTCCTGTCGATTACCCGGGTTGTGCTGCTCCTTTAAATGTTGGTTTAACAGACCAGACTAAGCAAGGAGCATTAATTATTGGAGGTGGAGTAACCGCTCCGGTATTTAAAGACTCAGGAGATACTACTTATTTCATCGATCCTACAGGACAAGCTGTTACATACTATTCAGCCTTTCTTAAGGGCCATATAGTGATTAATCCATTTGGAACAGCTGCTGGTAATACTAGCGAGATCAGATTATTAGAATTAGCCGCCAATGGAACAAATTTTGTTAGTTTCAAAGCTCCTGATAGTTTAACAGCAAATAATATTTATGTCTGGCCAACTGCTTATCCAGCTGCTTCAGGTCAGGTTTTATCAAGTACAACTACTGGCACTTTAAGTTGGGTAGCTGGTGGTGGAGGCAGTCAAAATATTTGGTCTACTATAGCAACAACTTCAGGAACATACCCTGTTCCAGATACCACATCTGACACCCTAACTCTTACAGCTGGTAGCGGGATCAGTATAACTGGTGATGCCACTGCCGATAGTGTGACAATTGCCAATACCGGAGATCTCTCAACCACAAATGAAATCCAGAATGTTATAGCTAATAAAGGCCTTCAAAGAGATGCCTCAAATAACTTCGGAATTATAAATTGTGCGGCAGGCCAGATAACGAAATACAATGCGTTAAATCAATGGGTTTGCGACACCGACCTAACCGGTGCGGGTGGTGGCTACACTACAATTCAAGACGAAGGAACCTCTCTAACTCAGAGGACAACCCTTAACTTTGCTGGTGCAGGAGTAACTTGTAGTGATGACGGGACAAAAACTAATTGTAGTATTCCTGGTGGAGGCGGTCTTCCATCTGGAACTTCAGGTGACACATTAAGATATGATGGAACTAACTGGGTTCCAAACAGCGTCATTTACAACAATGGAACCAACGTCGGCATTGGTGTCGGTTCAAGTATTGATTCAAACTATAAATTAACCATTGGTTCTACGGGGGTTAAAATTACCAACACTGGTACTCAGCCTTCCTTATACGTTGAAGATATATCAGGAGACACTACCCCTTTTGTTATTGATGCTAACGGCAACGTCGGCATCGGGACGACGAGTCCGGGGAATAAATTACATGTCAGCGGAGGGTGGACACAATTTGATGTGGGGTATGGAATAGGAAACGAGCTTGTAACAGTTGGAGGATGGTATAGACCTAGTTACGGTATGGCCTTGCCTGGTAATGCTAGTTTTGGCTCATTGAACTTTTTAGCTCATTCTTGGGGTAATGCTCCTCATTTTGCCTTTAGAAATGGACTTGATAATACAGCATGGATGGTGATAACTGGCGGCAACGTCGGCATCGGAGATACAACTCCAGCCAGTCTTTTAACTGTTGGTTCAGGTGATTTATTTCAAGTTAATTCCTCTGGTGATTTAATTAAAATCCGTGGCGTTACCTATTCTTGGCCCGCTGCCCAAGGAGGTGCCAACACTTTTTTACAAAATAATGGCTCAGGCACTCTAAGTTGGGCAGCCGCAGCTGGAGGAGGTTACTGGACATTATCCGGATCTAATCTTTATCCAAATGATACTTCTTGGAACGTCGGCATCGGGACGACAAGCCCAATAGGAGCGTTGGATGTGCAGGGTGCGGGTTATCTCCATGTAAGCGGAAATACCAATCCCATTGTGACATCTCAAGGCGCTTATCTTGGTTGGAATGCTCTTACGGGCGGAACCGGAGAGACTGATTTCATAAATAATCAAGGAGGCGGATCTGGAGGATTTGCCTTTATGAACACTCCATCAAGCGGAACACCAAAAACGACTTTGATGTTTATTACAGGGAGCGGCAGGGTTGGTATTAGACAAACTGATCCGGGTGCTGCTCTTCATATTGATAACTCTCCTGCTAGTACAAATTCCCCTTATGGACTGTATGTTAGAACAGACAGAACAGGCACTGGCACTATAGGTAATGGTGTTGTAAGTTGGGTTGAAGGTGGAACTAACAATTACGGATCTCTTCTTCAAGGCACAGGCGGGACTAATGCTGCTGGAGCTTATGGAAATGCATGGAATGCAACATATAATTATGGAGTTCGTGGTGATGCCACGGGTGATACCGGAACCAAATATGCGTTATATGGTTCTACTTCTGGCAGCGGAACAAAATATGGTATATACACTACGGGAGAAGACAAAAATTATTTTTTTGGCAACGTCGGCATCGGGACGCCGGGTCCTTCATCAAAATTAGATGTGGTAGGTAATATTGAAATTGATTCTTGGGATAGTCAGCTCTGGCAAGGAAATTATGCTGGTGCTGGCTACATGAGGAGAAGTATAGGTGGCGCCCACGGTTTTGACTCAAATACGCTTTATATAAATGGCTGGAATGACTGGTCTTCTGGAGTGTCTATAGGTGGACCTGGTGGAACAAGTAAACTTGTTGTTACTGGTACTTTGGGTGTTCGTAGTAATTTGGGTGTTGATGGTTATATAAGCGCGGCTGGTCCTATATTGACGCAGAGCTATTTAAGTGTAGGTTCAAATATGTTTGTAACTTCTGGTTCGATATGCGTAGACAATGATGCAAATTGTGTGGCGCCAGCAGCTGGTTACGTTGCAGCAGTTGGCTATCTAACAGGCCATTATGATATTGCCGAGAATATAAAAACAAGCTCAAACGAAATCGAAGCGGGAGACGTAGTGATTATTGATTCAGAAAATGATAATCAATTCACTCTTACGAATCAGCCCTACGATAAGAGAGTAGCAGGCGTGATTTCAACTTCTCCTGGAGTAACCCTTGGGTCAAAAGAAAATGAATCAGGAATGAAACCATTAGCAATTGCTGGAATTGTCCCAACTAAAGTAACAACTACGAATGGACCAATTGAAAGAGGTGATTTACTAACTACTTCCAGTATTCCTGGATACGCAATGAAAGCGAGCGAATTTAAGCTGGGCATCATAGTAGGAAAGGCATTAGAATCTTTGGAAAGCGGAGAAGGAAAGATTAATGTCCTTATAACGTTGCAGTAACAATGAAAAATGGGGTCAACTCTACCCCGTTAGAAATATCATGTGCTATGTATATGTCTTAACGAGTTTAAAAGATAAACAATTCTGTATTGGGTATACTGAGGATTTATTCGTTTACGAGGTTGAACCTCGTAAAATAGTAAATTAAATAAAAATATGACTAAAAAATTCGTTCTCATAATAATTTTGATAATTTCTCTTTTGGTTGGGTTTTTTGTTGGGAAAATCTTTGAAAGAAAAATCTGGCAGGTGAAAATTAGTAATGCTCAAAAAGAGATCGATTGGTATAAATCCCTTTTGGAACCTTTCTATCCTCCTTTGCCAGAAGAGATTCACGGCGTCTCTGGAAAGATAACCAAAATCGAAGACAAAAATCTCTGGATTGAGACTCAGATTAGAATTAGCCAGTTTCCTTTGCCGGGTGGAGCGGAAATGGAAAAACAGAATATCAAGGTTATCACCACTGATAAGACAAAAATTTTAAAAAGGGAAATAATTGAACCTCTTCCCATGCCACCTCAAGAACCATTTAAAGAGACGGTTTTGAATTTTGAAGATATCAAGATTGGTGACAATATTACCGTTGTCTCAGAAGAAAACATTAAAGGGAAAACCGAAATTTTAGCCAGCCAAATCCAAATTCGTTAAAAAGGAATCTTAATTTTTGCTGAGCAATACCTAACGTTCCATATCTTGGCTTATGAAAACCCGGAAAAGTTCGAAATCATTAAAGCACAAAACAGTATTGAGATATCTTGAGAAAACGCTAAGAGAAAGTCGAGAGTATGAAAAGAAAGGGAAATTTTGGAATGCTGAAGAACCTCACATAAAAGCTGATTACATGCTTTTAGATTTAATAGAAGCTTTAATGGAAAATAAAAGCCTTGCAAAGAAAATTAGAGAGACTTTTTCCAAACTTCCCTTTTGGTATGCTTAGTTAAAGGAAATTATAAAAGCAATAGGGGCACGTCAAATTGTTGGTGTTCTAAAATCGAGGGGGAAATCTTGTAAAAAGGTGCACGTCCCTTTTTCACCTTTTTCACTTTTTCATTTCATCCTTAAACCAATTATGTCTAAAAAAATTCTTGCCCCGTTAGAAAATCTAAACAAAAAACTTATAAAAGTTAGAAATCGCAAATTTCTAACGGGGTTTATCTTTTTAATAATTTTTCTGGCGGTTTTTGGCTTTTTATTTTTTAATTTTAGAAAAATTGGAAAGATTGAAGCCTCCCCTGAGCTTAAAGATGTTTATGGTTGGGCTTGGTCAGAAAATATTGGCTGGATTAGATTTAGAGGGAAAATACCGATCTTAGATAAAACTGGTCTAGCAGCAGGTTATATTTTAAATGAAAATACGGGAACTAAAATTTATGATTCCTCAGGAAATAATAATACTGGAGATTTGTATAATGGCCCGGTTTGGACTCCTTGGAATAGTGAGCCATATCCATATAATACAGCTCTTCAGTTTGATGGAGTTAATGATTATGCTGGGGTTCCTGATGGTCCAGTTAGTAATTTAAATATTACTAGTGCAATTTCGCTTGAGGCCTGGATAAAAGGCCAGGCCGCTGGTTTTACAAAAACCCCAAGACCCGGCACTGCTAATACGAAGTATTCCCCTCAATTTCAAGTAGTAGGAGATAAAACCTACTATGTCTGGTCGGAAATAGATGCTTCTGGTTATTATCAAATCTGGACCGGAGAAATGAATACCGATGGTACAGGTTGGAGTGCTAACAAGAGGACAAAGACTACAGATACCCCTTCTCATAAATCAACCTGGCTTATAACCCCCCAACTCCAGGTAGTCGGAAACAAAATTCATTATGTCTGGGTAGAAAAAGATGCTGATGATGGCAGCTGGGAACTTTGGAGAGCAGAATTAGATTTAGGGACAAATACGTGGAGTATTCCCAACAACCCAATAAGAGATATTGGTAATCCTGACAGAGAGATATTTGTTCCCCAACTCCAGGTAGTCGGAAACAAAATTCATTATGTCTGGGTAGAAACAGATGCCTGGGGCCATCCTCGTATCAATACAGGTGAATTAAATTTAGCAACAAATGCATTTACATCTACTACGCATGACTCACCTATGGTTGTTCCTCTCCCTCCTTTCCCAAGTACTCAACTCCAGGTAGTAGGGGATAAAATTTATTATATATTTCCAGGACAGATGTTTTATACTTCTTTGTATGGTCAAATTTGGACAGCCAAACTGGATTTAGCTACAAATATCTGGACGGCTAATGAAAGAACAAGCGATATAGATAGTCCTTTTAATAAGTATTACCCTCAGCTTCAGGTAGTGGGAGATAAAATTTATTATATCTGGGAGGGAAATGGAAAAATCTGGACAGCCAAATTAGATATACTAACAAATAATTTTAGTGGTCCTATAGAGAGAGGAAGCGGAACTCAACCCCAGCTCCAGGTAGTGGGTGATAAAATTTATTATGTTTGGCAGGAAGGAAATAAAATTTATAGAGCAGAAATGAAAACAGATGGCTCAGAGTGGCAAGGACCTTTTGAAGTAACAACCGGGATTTCTTTCCAAGTGGCGAGTAATCTTCAATTCCAGATAGTTGGTTCGAAGAGTTATTTTGTCTGGGAATATTCGAATAATATTTATATCGGGGAAATGAATTCAAATTTGATTAACAAAGGAGATTTTTATGGATTGGGAGTAAAAGATGGAAAAGTAATTGGATTTATTAATGCTGGTGTTGATGGATTTAAATATACTGGCAATGCGACCGCCGATACGGCCGGGGCTACCGTGAATTTGACTCTTCCGGACTCAAATTGGCATCATCTTGTCGCGACTTATGATAAGACCAATCTTAAACTCTATTTAGATGGCGGAACCTCAGCTGGAGGGCAAGAAGCCAGCGTTCCCTACAGTGCCAATATCAATACCAACCCCTTTCCCTTAATTATTGGTGATGATTTTAATGGAACAATTGATGAAATCAGGATTTATAATAAAGCTCTAAATGCAACTGAGGTAAAAGCCCATTTTGAAGGCACAACTTATGGAGTAAGTGTTGACTCTGGGACAGGTATTTTTTCTGGCTACGCCTGGTCAGAACATATTGGCTGGATAAGATTTGATCCGCCTGGTCCTTATCCAATAGATCCTCAATATTCTGCCAGAGTTGATTTAACTTCCACCGGCACAGTTTGTGGAGGAGCAGGTTGGGTCTGTGGCTGGGCAAGGGCTTTAGTTGATGGTGGCGGTTGGGATGGTTGGATAAAATTAGGACCGATTATCTTTGATAGCACCAATCACGGAGTCTGGTTAGATACTACTGCTCAGGAATTCCGGGGCTGGGCCTGGGGGTCAGACGTTATCGGTTGGATTAGTTTTAATTGTAAAGAAGGAGGTTACAATGAAGGAACAGGTGAAATTTATAATATTTGTTCTATATCAAATTACCAAGTAAAAACTTCTCTTTCACTAAATTTCAAACCAACAGCCTCTAATCTTTCTTTGAGTTCTGAATATTGTGATATTAACCCAGGAGTTGGTCAGGTTAGTTTTTCATGGCTTTATGAAGATCAGGAAGGGTCGCCTCAATCTCATTATCATCTGGAGATAGCCACTATTTCAGATTTTAGTAATAAAGTTGTGGATTGCGTGATTTCTCAAACCGTCGCCTCTGGTTCTTATGGTAGCGCAGGCGTCCAAGTAATTTCTAATGCCCCGGTCGAAGATTGTACATTGCCATTGCAAATATCCTATGGTAGTCCCTATTATTGGCGAATAAGCGTGAAAGATGGACTTCAGTGGTCAGATCCGCCAGTAGAAGGACCTTCATTTACTACTCCTCTTCATGCCAAGCCCTGGGTTGATTTTACCTGGTGTCCTTTGACAGATATTGCTGTATACGATGACATTCAGTTTTGTTCAACTGAACAAACCGGCGTTTGCGAATCAGGAGCAGTTTGTGAAGCTGGGGCTACTCGAACTCTTCCTGATCCTACGACAGTTCCTCCAACTACCTGTTATGATACTGTTGGTAATGAAGTCCCTTGCACTACTTGGACTTGGGATTTTCAAGATGCTAACCTAATTGATCCTTCTCCTCCACCTCCGGTTACTACGCCGAACGCACAAATTGAGTATAGTTCTGAGGGAATCAGAACAGTTACTCTAACCGTATGTGACTCCACTCCAGGTCCGGAAGGTCCTTATTGTTGCCCCAAATCCAGAGAAGTGAATGTGGCAATTAAACTTTCCCTTCCTCAATGGAAGGAAATTCCGCCAACCTTTTAGACTCTAAACCTTAAACCTTAAACCTTAAACTATAAACCTTAAACTATAAACTTTTAATCTTGGTGGCTATCCCAAGATTTTTTGACATTGGGAAAATTTTTTGCTAAACTAAAATTAGAAACTAACTTTGAAATTTGGTTTTCACTTAGCAAAATTTTTTAATTAGCATGTTGAATTACCAACTCTTCAATTTAAAACATGAATCAATTGATTCCACTAATTGTGGGTTTTATTTCCTTAGCAATAGGAGCAATTTTAGGTTATTTTGCCAGGCAATCAATCGCCAAAAGGGACTATCAAAATATTGAAGCCAAACTCCGAAAGAGAATTGGAGAATGTAAAGCCGAGGCCGATGAGATTTCGGCCAAGGCAAAGGAGAAGGCCTTAAAGATTATTGAATCAGCGAAAAAAGAAATTTATGAAAGACAGGAGAAAATTTTACAAACTGAAAGGTTATTACTGAAAAGAGAAAACATTTTAGACGAACGACTTTCCGATTTCGAGCAAAAGAGAAAAGAGTTTTCCCAAAAAGTTGAAAAACTCAAAGAGATAAAAGAGAATTTAGGAAACTTAGAAAAAGAAGCCCAGGAAAAATTAGAAAAGATTTCCGGTTTAACAAAAGAAGAAGCCAAAAAAGAGATCTTTCAGAATTTAGAGAGAGAATATCAGAAAGAATCCTTGGAAAGAATGAGAAAATTGGAAGCCGAGGGATGGGAGAAGTTTGAGGGAAAGGCCAGAGAGATTTTGGCTTTTGCTATCCAAAAATGCGCCCTTTCTCAAGCCCAAGAAACAACAACGACCATCGTTAGTTTACCTTCAGAAGAAATTAAAGGAAGAATTATCGGCAAAGAAGGGAGAAACATTCGAACTTTAGAAAAATTAACCGGGGTTGAGATTTTAGTTGATGAAACTCCAGAAATCGTCGTTATTTCGGCTTTCAACCCCATTAGAAGAGAAATTGCTAAAACTGCTTTGGAAAAGTTAATTCAAGATGGTAGAATTCAACCTGCCCGAATTGAAGAAATGGTTCAAAGGGCTCAGGCTGAAATTGATTCCCAAATTAAAAAAGCCGGAGAACAGGCAATTTACGATACAGGAGCAATTGGACTTTCGCCCAAATTAGTTCAGTTATTGGGAAGATTGAAATTTCGAACAAGTTATGGCCAAAACGTATTGCTTCACTCGATTGAAGTAGCCCATTTAGCTGAAGCCCTGGCTTCAGAATTAGGGGCTAATTCACAGGTCTGTCTAAAAGCCGGGCTTTTACATGATATTGGCAAAACCGTTGATCAACAAATCCAAGGTTCCCATGTTGATATCGGGATTAAAATTTTGGAAAGATTTGGAATAGAAAAAGAAGTCATTGGTACGATGAAGTCACATCATGAAGAATATCCCTACGAAAGTTTAGAAGCAATTTTAGTTCAGGTGGCAGATCAGATCTCTGGAGCTAGACCCGGAGCCCGAAGAGAAAATTTGGAAAATTATTTAAAGAGATTAACTGATTTGGAATCGATCGCTACTTCTTTCCCCGGAATCGAAAAGGCCTATGCTATTCAAGCTGGAAGAGAATTGAGAGTTTTTGTCAAACCAGGAGAAATTGATGATTTTCAAGCAAAAAAATTAGCCAGGGAAATTGCTGATAAAATTGAAGCCGAATTAAGATACCCTGGGGAAATTAAAGTTAATGTCATTCGTGAAAGTCGAGTAATTGAATACGCAAGATAAACTCTAAACTCTAAACTCTAAACTCTAAACTCTAAACTATAGACTATAGACTTTAAAGTCGAAGGTTTGAAGTCTAAAGTTAATCAAAAACAGGCAATTTGTGCCTGCTTTTGATTTTTGAGCGGGTGAGCGGAATCGAACCGCCAACCTTTTCTTGGAAGGAAAAAGTTTTACCATTAAACTACACCCGCACATCAAATTTGATTTAAAGTAGCTTCAATCCAGCCCATAATTCGCCGATGGAGACTTCTACCAAATTCCTTCCTGCCGTAACTTTTAATTTGTAAATGAAGCGTTCCATATGGTAATTTCCCCTTCTTTTTACCAGATTTATTACCTCTCCGATCTATTTGAGTTTTACTAAACTGTGTTTTAGGAATTTTTGTTATTTTCGACCAATAATTTATTGTTTCAAGAATATTATTATCAGGATAGGCATGAATAGTAGGAATTAAATTTTCATTTTTCAGGCCACAAACTTCTTTGAACCATTTAACTGCCAGTTTTATTATTCCAGGATCAGAGTTTATTACCCTTATTCTCTCATATAATCTTGATCCTTCACCAAGATATAAACCAATCCCCAACATCCATAAATCTCTTTTTGTTAATTTCCTTAACTCCTTCTTAGCTAATTTCTTCATTGTCTCAATATTAGTCATTCTTTGGTTGTGTCTAAATTGAGCCGTCTTTATGTGTCCTAACTTAATACGTTTTTTAACTTCCTCACTCGGTGTATAAGGAATTTCACGAAGCCAATCGCTCAATGTACTTTTAGCCAATCCTAATTTTTTTGATATCATATTATAAGAATAACCTTGCTTCCGATAATTTATAGCCTTTTCTTTAAGACTTAGAAGTTTCATAATTGCGTTAATCCGAACCCACTTCATATATTATAACAGAACATAATCAAGTATTCAAATTTTAAAGAGCAAGCCTGTTTTATTAAATTGGTTAGGATAGTCAGATTTGAATTGTGATCTCCCCGCACCAAAAATTTACAATCGGGGCATCCAGATTTGAACTGGAACTAAATCCTCCCAAAGGACTCGTGCTACCGTTACACCATGCCCCGCCCTTTTAATATATTAAAATTTCTTTTTTTAGTCAACTTGTTTTAAAATATGCTATAATAAAAATGATGGATCTCAAAAAAATTTATTATCAATTAAATCTTCCAGCCCAGTGCCGAAAGTATAATGTTCCCCTTTGGCAATGCCCCCAATTTCTCTTTTTAATTATGGGAATAATTATTATCGGGGCAGCTATTACTGCCTACCTGATTGGTACTCATTATATTGAAGATCCCCAATTAATTGCCCTGATTGTTCTTACTTTAAGTGGTACTTTATTTATTTTTGCTTATATTATCAATGTCTCCTTTGAAAAACTAGCCGAAGCCAGCCGAATAAGAACCGAATTTGTCCGAATTGTTTCCCATCAATTGCGTTCTCCCGTTACCAATTTGAGCTGGGCAATTGATAGTTTAATGGCGGGAGATTTGGGAAGGATTGCCGAAAGTCAATTAGAATATTTCAAAATTTTGAAAGAAAACAGCACGAGAATGAAAGAACTGATCAAGGATTTACTAATCACTTCAAGAATTGAAGAAGGAGCTTTGCCAATTAAAAAGGAAAAAGTTTCTTTAATTGAAGTCATTAAAAGTTTGGTTTCTGAATTTCAACCTTTTGCTCGAGCCTCTAATGTTGAGATTGGATTCAGCTTTGATGAAAATTTACCAAAGATTTTAACCGATCCCCAGCAAATAAAAGTAGCTGTGGAAAATCTTTTAGATAATGCCATTCGTTATAGCCAGAGAAAAGGGGAGATTAAGATTCGTTTAGAAAGGAAAGGGGACGATATTTATTTTGAAATTAAAGATAGCGGTGTCGGTATCCCCCAAGAGGATCAAAAATATATTTTTCAAAAATTCTTTCGTTCAAAAAGCAAAGAGAAAGGAGGAACAGGCCTGGGACTTTTTATTACTAAATCAATTATTGAAAAGCTGGGTGGCAAAATTTGGTTTGAATCAGAGGAAGATAAGGGTACAATTTTTTATTTTACTTTGCCAAAGAAATAAATCATTACCAATTTCAGATTTGAACGTACACCGCTTCTAAAAGGTCGAAAATTTGTTTCTTGAATTTGTAAAATTCTTATAAATTTTTAGCAATTATTATGAAAAAAATTATATTTATTGAAGATGAATCAGCTCTTCAGGAAACCTTTAAGAATTTACTAAGAAAAGAGGGCTATGAAATTATTCCTGCCATGGATGGTGAGTCCGGCCTAAAATTAGCCAAAGAAAAGAAACCAGATTTAATTTTACTTGATTTAATATTGCCGAAACTTCACGGCTTCGAAGTTTTAAAAGAACTTAAAAAAGATTCGGGGACCAAAGAGATCCCAATTATTGTTTTAACTAACCTAGAGAATCTTGAATACGTGGAGAGGGCTTTAGAATTAGGAGCAACCACCTATTTGGTGAAGACCCAATATAGCCTGGAAGAAGTTTTAGAAAAAATTAAAAAAATCCTGAGTAAATAGCTTATTAACTTGTAGCTAATTAGCTTGTTAGAAAATTTTTATAAAAGCTAAAAAGCTAAAAAAGTTAATCAGCTGAAAAGCTGAAGTGAGAATTGAACCCGGACAATTAAAGGCATTTTTATTGGATATTGGTTTAGTTACCGAGAAACAGTTTGAAGAAGCCCGCAAAAAAGCCGAGGAGAAAAAACAAAAAATCGGCGATGTTTTGGTTTCCCAAGGCCTGGTTAATCAGCAAGAATTAATTAAATTGGAAGCTTATATTTTAGGAATTCCTTTTATTGATTTGGAAAAAGAAACTATACCAGCCGGGGTCCTAAGGATTATTCCCGAACCAGTTGCCAGAGCCCACAATATAGTTGCTTTTAGGAAAATAGGTCAAAATCTGGAGGTGGCAATGCTGGATCCCGAAGACTTGATGACAATAGAATTCATCAAAAAAACAACAAATCTTAAAATTTTACCGAGATTAACCACTCCTAATTCTATTAAGTATATTCTCCGTCAATATCAGGAAAGTCTTGAGGCCGAATTTGGAAAGATTATTAGACAAGAAACAGCTGAAATTAGACAAATAAAAGAAGAGGAGGTTTTAGAAGAAAAAGAAGAATTGAAAAAAGTAGCCGAGGAATTGCCAATTATTAGAATTGTCGACACTTTGCTTAAACATGCTATTTTACAAAGATCTTCTGATATCCATATTGAACCTTCCGAGAAAGAAGTAATTATTCGCTACCGAATCGATGGGATTTTACGAGACGCAATGATATTGCCGAGACAAGTTAGTTCTGGAATTGTAGCCAGGATTAAGGTTCTATCTAATTTAAAATTGGACGAACATAGATTGCCCCAGGATGGTAGATTTAAAATTGAAACCGAGGATTATAAATATTCTATTCGGGTTTCGGTTATACCGGTTTTCGATGGCGAAAAAATTGTAATGAGATTATTACCAGAAACCTCCAGGGCTCTTACCTTGGAAGCTCTGGGTTTGTCAGGCGACACCTTAGAAAAAGTTCAGGATAATTTAAGGAAACCAGTGGGAATGATTTTGGTTTGTGGGCCGACCGGTTCCGGAAAAACTACTACTCTTTATTCAATGATGGAAATTTTAAATTTGCCAGCCGTTAATATTGCTACTGTTGAAGATCCGATTGAATATCGAATGCCCAGAATCAATCAGACCCAGGTTAATCCCAAGATTGGGTTAACTTTCGCTTCAGGCTTAAGGTCGTTAGTGAGACAGGACCCCGATATCGTTATGGTGGGAGAAATTAGAGACAACGAAACTGCTTCTTTAGCTATCAATGCTGCCCTGACTGGTCATTTGGTTTTATCTACTCTTCATACAATCAATGCTTCAGGTAGCATCCCCAGATTAATTGATATGAAGGCCGAACCCTTTTTGATTTCCTCGACTTTAAATTGTATTTTAGCCCAGAGATTAGTGAGAAGATTATGCAAGGAAACAGAAATATACGCCCCCAAGAAAACCGAATTAAAAAATTTAGAAAAATATTGTAACTTAGAAAGGATTTTAGAAATACTGAAAGAAGAAAAATTAGCCACGGCAAAGCAAACTCTCGAAGATATTATTTTTTACCGCGCCAAACCTTCAAAAGATTCCCCCGATGGTTATAAGGGTCGAATTGGAATTTTCGAAGTTTTGCCAGTAACCGAGACCATTAAAGAATTAATTATCAAAGGAGCTAGTTCTGATCAAATTCAAGAACAAGCCATAAAAGAAGGAATGAGAACAATGGTTGAAGATGGATTTATCAAAGCAGCTCAGGGAATTACGACGATTGAAGAGGTGTTGCGCGTTATCATCGAATAACGCGAATTTTTAATATCAAATTTTTAATTTTTAAATAATTTTAAAATTAAAAATTGAAAATTAGGAAGCATTTATGCCCAAGTATTTCTATACTGCAAAATCTTTTAGTGGAGAGGGGAAATCAGGAATCCTGGAAACTAAAGACGAACACCAACTAGCTAGCATCCTTCGTCAAGAGGGCTATATTTTAATTTCAGCAAATTTAGAAAGGGGAAAGAAAAGGTTTGAATTTTCTCTTCCCTCTTTTGGCGGAGTTTCTCTAACTGAAAAAATGATGTTTACCAGGAACTTAAGAATAATGATTGCTGCTGGTATTTCTCTACCTCGAGCTTTAGAAACATTAGCTCTGCAATCCAAAAGCAAAAAATTTGAAAAGGCATTAATTAACATCGCCGAAGAAATAGCCAAAGGGAAAAGTTTTTCCGATGCTTTAACTAGTCATTCTAATATTTTCTCAGAACTCTTCATTAGTATGGTAAAAGTTGGAGAAGAAGCCGGAACCTTAGAAGACGTTTTAAAAGTTTTAACTAACCAAATGGAAAGAGAGTACGAATTAAAATCTCGAGTCAAAGGAGCAATGATTTATCCAGCTGTCATTATTTCAGCCATGATTGGGATTGGAATTTTGATGCTCATCGTTGTTATTCCGAAATTAGCCCAAACCTTCCAGGAGTTAAATATCGAACTTCCTCCGACCACCAGATTCGTCATCGCCTTAGGTAATTTTTTAGCCCAAAAATGGTTTGTGGTTTTAATATTGGGTTTACTTTTGGCGATCTTACTGAGAATTATTTTAAAAACAAAAGCGGGTAAAAGAATAGCTGATTTTCTTACTTTAAGGATGCCGATTATCTCACCTATTATTCGGAAAACTAATTCTGCCTCCACCGTTAGAACTTTAAGTTCTTTGATTACTTCTGGAGTACCGATTGTCCGATCTTTAGAAATTGTTTCCGGAGCAGTGGAAAACGTTTATTTCCAAGAAAGTTTGGAGGCAGCGAGTGAGAAAGTGAAAAAAGGCTCAAAACTTTCTGAAGCGCTAAGACCATCTCAAGGGCTTTATTCTCCAACCGTTATCCAAATGATTGAGATTGGAGAAGAAACCGGTGAAACTTCGACAATTTTGGCTAAATTAGCTGATTTTTATGAAGAAGAAGTAGCTAACGCCACCAAAAATCTCTCCTCGGTAATTGAACCAGTGTTAATGCTTTTAATTGGAGCGGCAGTTGGATTTTTTGCCGTTTCCATGATTCAGCCAATTTACGGAATGCTGGGAGCCATTAAATAATGTTAGAATGTTGGACCGCTTCGCTATGTTGGATTGTTAGAATGTTTCATTCTAACAAAGCGAGCGAAGCGAGCGATCCAACAATCCAACAATCCAACCTTCTTTATGAAAAGTTTCACCCTCCTCGAGCTATTAGTTGTTATTGGGATTTTAATTATTCTTATTGCTATTGCCGTCCCCAACCTTCGTTTTTTTCAAAAAGAATCGGATTTAACAAATAGCGCTGAAGAAATTATTAATACTTTAAGGCTTGCCCAAAGCAAAACTTTAGCTTCAGAAGGAACCAGTCAATATGGAGTCTATTTTGATAATCTAACTTCCCCTCATCAATACACTCTATTTAAGGGAAAAAATTATATCTCTCGAGATATCTCTTTTGATGAAATCCATAAACTACCCAAATCAGTTGAAATTTCTGAAATTAATTTAGCTGGGGGAAAAGAAGTTATTTTTAATAGAATTATTGGGGGGACTTCTCAGGCCGGAAATCTAAACCTGAAGCTAATAAGCGATCCTTCGAAAACAAAAACTATTTATATTGAAAATTCTGGTCAGGTAGGATTAGGTAGTCCTTTGAGCCCTATTAATGGGCGAACGGCAGACTCACGGCATGTCCATTTTAATTTGGGATGGAGCATCCAAAACGCAACCACTCTAAAATTTTACTTTCCTGCTACCGTTCAGACAGAACAAGTTGATATGGCGAACTTCTTTAATATAGACAAAACGGAATTTGATTGGCAAGGAGAGTTTGCTGTTGATGGAACTGACCAAGAATTCCAGGTTCATACCCATTCTCTTGATGCTTTCAATACTTTACTTTGCATTCACCGCAGTCGCAATCAGAGAAAAAATAACCAAGAAGTAATAATTTATATTTCTGATGGGGGAATAGAAAAAGATATTGCCCATTATTTAGCTGATGTTGATGATACCGTAGTTGAAGGAGCATGTGGTGGAACTAAGGAAATACAATAAATAACTTTTTAATTTATGCTAAAAATTCCAAAAAACAAGAAAGGAGTTTCAGTAATAGAAATTTTGATTGTCGTTACTATCATTGTTATTGCCTTAACTGCTCTGTTGGGAGTGGTCACCTTCTCCTTAAGGATTTCGACATTGATGAAAGAAACTACCCGAGCTAATAATTTAGCCCAAGAAACAATTGAGGCAGTCAGGAATTTTCGAGATGGAACTATTTGGAACACAGGTGGTCTAGGGACTCTGACTCCAGGAGTTGCTTATTATCCTAAAAAATCAACCGATATACCACCAAAATGGCAACTAATTCAAGGTGAAGAGCAAATCGACGGCTTCCTTAGAAAAGTTGTTTTTTTAAACGTTCAACGAGATGCTAATGACAACATTGTTGAAAGTGGGGGAACAAATGATCCAAATACTAAAAAAGCCGCAATTACTGTTTCTTGGAAAGAAAAAAAGGTGGAAATAGTTACCTATTTAACAAATTGGAAACAGTAAAAAATTTAAAATTCAAAATGCAAAATTCAAAATTTCAATTAAAAATTGAAAAATATTCGAAACTCAAAGGAAAAGGTTTCACTTTAATAGAAATTTTAGTTTATATTGGTGTTTTAGGCATTATTATTGTGATTCTCTCTTCTTTTTTAATCTGGGCTACCCGTTCCAATACCAAGGCAAAAGTAATGAGAGAGACCTTAGATAATACCAGAAGGGCAATGGAAATTATGAGTTATGAGATAAAGGAGGCAAAAAGTATTTATACTCCAACTACTACTTCAAATCAACTTTCTTTGGAAACAACCCATTATTTACCGGAAGGCGAAACGAAAACCTTTATTGATTTTTATCTTTGCGATTCCCGTCTCTGCCTAAAAAAAGAATCTCAAGATTCAATCGCCTTAACTTCAGACAATCTAGAGGTAAGTAATTTAGTTTTTGCTCAAGTTATTACCGGTACTATTCCTTCAATTCAGATTAATTTAAAGGTTAATTACAAAAATCCAACTAATCGGCCAGAATATCAGGCCTCGGTTAATTTATTATCAACTATTTCCTTAAGGAGTTATTAAAAATGGAGATATTTTTTAATCAAAAAGGATTTGCCGCTTTTTTCATCACCATTTTGGTCTTGGCAGTAATTTTTGGTATTGCCATTTCTCTTACTGTCTTAATTTTGGGCCAAGAAAGAATTTCTCGAAATACTATCAGTTCAACTCAGAGCTATTTCGCAGCTGAAGCAGGAATTGAAGATGCTATTTTGCGGATTCAAAACTTAATGGGTATTATTTCCAACTATACAATCTCTGTTGGTTCGGCCTCAGTTGAAGTCTTGGTTGATGAACCCAATCAAAACACTCGGATTATTACAGCTATAGGAAATAAAAGTAATATTTTTCGGAAATTAGAGAGCCGCGTTAATATCAAAACGATTAACCCAAACTTTTTTTATGGAGCTCAAGCTGGAATTTTAGGAATTGTAATGGAAAACAATTCTCGAATCGAAGGAACGGGAGGAGTAGCAGGTAATGTTTATTCTAACGGTCCTATTGATGGCGACAGTGGAGCTACGATTACTGGAAATGTTTTTGTTGCCACCGGAATGTCTGAAGACCAAACTCATACTGTTTACAACTCTGATCAAATCTTTGGACAGGTAAATCCTGTAATTGACGTTGCCCAAAGTTTCAAACCTTCGGTGACTAATAGTTTAGTTAAAGTTAGCGTTTATATAAAAAAAGTTGGCAACCCAGACGATAGGCAAGTCCGAATCTTAACTGATTCTGCTGGTTCTCCTTCCAAAACAGTGTTAGCTACAGCGATTCTAAGAAAGAATTTAGTTGGGGCTTCTTTTGGTTGGGTTGATATTGTCTTTTCTTCTCCGCCAAATTTAACTCAAAATACAAGTTATTGGTTAACAGTTGATGCTTCAAGGGACAAAGATAATTATTGGGTCTGGGGTAAAGATCAAAATCAGGGCTATGGTAATGGGGTGGCAAAATATACCCAAGACTGGAACGCTGGCAGTCCTGTTTGGACTACGATTGTCGGCGATTTAAACTTTAAAACTTATATGGGAGGCCAGGCAACTTTTTTGAAAGATGTTATCGTTTTAGGTGATGCCCATGCTAACACCATTATTAACAGTCAAATTTGTGGCGATGCTTACTATCAAACAATCGATGCAAGTTCTCTTAACTTTCTCAATAGTCCTAGCAAACCTACCTGTCCGGAACCTTTAACTCCAGGGACAGCCTATCCTGGCAGTTCTGACCCTCCTTTACAAAATATGCCGATTTCTGACTCTAATATAAATCAATGGAAAAGTGATGCCACAGCCGGCGGAACAATTAGCGGCGACTTTATAGTTGATTCTAACATTTCTTTGGGTCCCCAAAAAATTGATGGAAATTTAATTATGGCCAGCAATAATAAAATTCTGACTGTAACAGGAACGATTTATGTAACTGGTTATCTTGATATTTCTAATGGTTCAGCAATCCGTTGCTCTCCAGTCTATGGTTTAAACAGTTGTGTGGTGGTGGTTGATAAGTGGGTTCATATTACCAATAATGGTATCTTTCAAGGTTCAGGAGAACTTGGTAGTTATATAATGATTTTGTCTATCTCCAATTGCGATGGCACTGCGCCAGGAGATTGCACCCATCACAATGCGGCTATGGACCTTCATAATAATGCTAGCGGTGCCATATTTTATGCCAATGACGGCCTTATCTATCTTCATAATGGTGTTGAGGTTTCTGAGTTAACTGCAAAGAAAATTTACCTTAATCAAGGTGCTACTATTAGGTATGAACAAGGTTTAGCCAATGCTGGTTTTTCTTCTGGTCCTGGTGGGTCTTGGGAAGTGGCTAGTTGGAAAGAAATAGAGTAACCCTACAAATTACGAATCGGTACGAATTTACGAATTCTTCCATCTAAAGTACAATAAAAGAGAAAAGATATTTATTCGTATATTCGTAAATATTCGTAATTCGTAGGGACTATGAATTTTTTAACTTTAAAACCAGAAGCATTCGGATTAGACATTTCTGATTTGTCTTTGAAAATTGTAAAACTTAAAAAAAAGAAAAGCTTTTTAAGTTTGGCTTCTTTTGGGGAAATGGAAATTAAACCCGGAATCATTGAGGGCGGGGAGATAAAAGATCCAGAAGCCCTGGCCAAAGTTATAAAAGAAGCAGTTTCCAAAGTTAAAGGGGAAAAAATTAAGACAAAATATGCCATTTGTTCTTTACCAGAAAAAAAAGCCTTTTTACAAATAATCCAAATGCCTCTAATGAAAAAAGAAGAATTGGAAAAAGCCATCTATTTTGAAGCCGAAAATTACATTCCCCTGTCCATTGAAGAAGTTTATTTAGATTATCAAATTGTGAAACCAGTTATCAATCATTTGGATCACTTCGATGTTTTAATTGTAGCCATGCCCAAAAAAGTCGTCGATCCCTATGTTATTTCCCTAAAAAAAGCTGGTTTCATTCCAAGGGTTTTAGAAATCGAATCACAAGCCATTGCCCGGGCTTTAGTTAAAAATGAAGTTTCGCCCTCCCCACTTCTTTTAATCGATTTTGGCGTAGTCAAGACCAGCTTTATTATCTTTTCGGGTTATTCTTTAAGATTTACCAGTTCTAGTCCTATTTCTTCTCAAAAATTCACTCAGGTTATTGCCGACGATTTCAAAATAAGTTTATCTGAGGCCGAGAAAATGAAAATAAACTATGGTTTAGAGGGTATAAAAGGAGAGAAAATTTTTGAAATCCTCAAGCCCTTTTTAAAAAATTTAATCAAGGAAATAGAAGATTATCTTTTTTATTATCACACCCATATTCATCATGAACACCTGCCTTTGGATAGTAAAGAAGTAGAGAAAATTTTTCTTTGCGGCGGCGGAGCGAATTTAAAAAATTTGGCTAATTTCCTTTCCCTTGAACTTAAAACTCCTGTCGAACTGAGCAATCCCTGGTCAAATATTTTACCCGAACCTCTTAAAAAAGTTCCCGAACTATCTTATGAAAAGTCTTTATCCTATGCCACCGCTTTGGGATTAGCCCTCAGGGGAATCCAGAAATAGATAGTAAATATCAGATGATAGATATCAGATAAAATTGACTAATATCCAAAATCTAATATCTAGAATCTAAACTATGATGACCAATCTTTTGCCACCACAAGCTAAAAACGAACTTTACGAAGAAGAGATGAAAAATTTGATAATTATTTTAGGAAGTTTAATCTTGATTTTTCTTTTTTCCCTGACTTTAATTTTATTTGGAGTTAAAAATTATATTTTAGAACAAGCAAATTCAGAAAAAATTACCGTAGATTTGGAAAAAAAGAAATTAGAGGATTCAGAAATCCAAAATCTAAGAACGAAAATTATTTCGATAAATAAAACACTTTCCCAGCTTAACTTTTTTTATCAAAACCAAGTTAAATTAACCGAAATTTTTAATAAAATTTCAGATATTTTGCCTTCGCAAATGTATTTAACTAATTTTTCTTATCAAAAAGAAACGAACCTGGTTTCTTTGTCCGGTTTTTCTCCCACCCAAGAAATTTTACTTAATTTTAAGAAAAATTTAAACAAAGAATTTTCAGAAGTTAATTTTCCGCTCCAAAATTGGATTAAATCAACCGATATCGATTTTCAAGTTACATTTACCCCGTAGAGAGAATTCTCTTCCACGGGGCTTAAAATCAAAAAATAATATGAGTCCGAGAAAAAAAATTTATTTCTGGCTTATCATTTTTGGGGGAATTTCTCTTTTTTTCCTCGTTTTAGTTATCCCAAAATTTTTAGGAGAGACTCGAGAGAGTTCGGAAAATTTTATTTCTTTAAAAAACGAATTGGCTTCTTTTCGCAAAGAGAAAGAAAGTCTTAGTAGATTAAAAGTAATTTATCAAAACTATCAATCAAATTTAGCCAAAATTGATGAAATTTTTATTGACCCCGAGGTGCCAATCGAATTCATTAATTTTTTGGGAAAAAATGCTCAACTTTCCCAGCTGAAAATTGAAATTTCTCTATTACCAAAACGAGAAGCAGAGGCCGAGACCTTACCAAGTTTATTTTTTCAGGTTTCAACTTTCGGCTCCTTTCCCAATTTTCTAAAATTTTTAGAGAAATTAGAAAATGCCCCTTATTTAATTGAAGTTTTGGATTTAAATACCAGAAAATCAACCGAAAGAGAGATTCAATCAACAAAATTTCAAGGCCTTTTGCCGGGTGATGTTGAATCTACCTTTTCGATAAAAGCTTACACCCGCTAGCCAACAATACTATTTTTCTATCGGGTATGCTAAAAAATGAATAGAATAAAAAAAATAAAAGAATTCTTTAAGAAAATGTTTTGGAAGATTGGGGAAAATCCTTTTCCTACTTTTTTCATTTTGATTATCTTAGCCATAATTTTCGGTTGTTTAATTTTTTACCAATATAGTTTTCTAGCCGGGAAAAAAGAACCCCAGATAATTGAAGAACCCCTCCAATTTAAAGAGGATCTCTATCAAAAAATTTTGGCGGAGTGGCAAAGTCGTCAAAAAAAATTCCAAGAAGCCGAATTAAAAGAATATAGAAACTTGTTTTCGCCTCTTCCCGAAGGGTTGACTGAATAAATAGAATCTTTATAATAAAGAGTTGCAGAAATTGCCCCTGTAGCTCAATTGGATAGAGTAAGGGATTTCTAATCCCTAGGTTGCACGTTCGAGTCGTGCCAGGGGCACACGGTGGCTATGGTGTAGTGGTAACACTGCTCCCTGTGGAGGAGCCGTCGCCGGTTCAAATCCGACTAGCCACCAATTTTAGTTTTCGCCCGAGAGCGGAGCCGTGAACCGAATGGTTCTGCGGTTTTCTCTCGAGGTTTATTTGGTATAATTAAACAATATGGCTTATATATTTATTACAAAAGAAAAGACTAACTGGAAGTACCTTTTGATTATATTTATCTTGGGTATAATTATTGGCGCAGGAACTTTATGGTTAACATCAAAGCAAAAAGTTTCTCCCGCTGAACTTCCTGAGATAAAGAAACAAGAAAAAGTTGAAGACGAAACCACCAATTGGAAAACTTATAGGAATGAGGAATATAAATATACGATTAAGTATCCTCAAAATTGGAAAATTGAAGAAGCAAAAATAGAAGGTCCCGAAAATATCAAAAGCGTTATCTGTTTTGGTCCTCAAGACAAAATTTATTATTTTGGGTCAGGTAGAATAAACCCGGCATGTATTGAAGTTAGTATAGGAACTTTAGAACAATATCGGAAGGTATATCCGGAAGAAGTGGCAATAGAAAGAAAAGAAGTAGTAATTAGCGGCTATCCTGTTCTTGTCGAAAGGCGGGGATACGATGAGCTTTTCTACATTTTCGAACATCCCACAAATAAAAATACACGAGTTACTATCAGGGATTACATTAATATGATCACTAATATAAACATTACTGAAAGAAATGACCTAAAGAATATTTTCGACCAAATGCTTTCTACCTTTCGCTTTTTAGAGTAAATTAATTTAAAAAATTCTAAAATTGCATTCTTACCGCTCTAAATTAAAAAGCCCAGATGGGGCTTTTTAATTTTCGCATGGGCGCATTCGCAGTATGCGAACAGCCCGCCTTCGTCCTTCGGACTTCGGCAATGCGAACGGGCACATGCGAATGCGCTGTTCGCATGCTATTTTCTCTCTTCCAATTTCGCCTTTAACATTATTTCTTTTCCTTCTCTTAAAATCTTTAGATCTACCTCTTCTCCAATTTTATGTTTTTGTAAAATTTCAGCCAAAGTATTTTCCATTGTAACCTTCTCTCCACCCAATTCCAAAATAATATCAAACTCCTTTAATCCAGATTCCTCAGCCGCACTTCCTTTGACTATTGGTGGTTCTCCTAAAGTTTCTCTGACAATTAAAGCTCCATAATCCAGTGGTAGTTTATTAACTTGGGCAATTTCTTTATCTAAAATAATATACCTTATCCCTAAAAAAGGAACTTTGATTTTTCCATATTTTTTTACTTCTGCTAAAATCTTTTTGGCATAATTAATCGGAATAGCAAAACCAATGTTTTGGGCCCCCATTGCCATAGCGGTATTAATTCCAATTGCTTTTCCTTCCAGGTCAACCAGGGGGCCACCTGAATTCCCAGGATTAATAGCAGCATCGGTTTGAATTAAACCCCTTAAACTTTCAACCTGGCGACTAAGAGGGCCAACGGCTTGAATTTTTCGACTCAATCCCGAGATTATTCCGGCGCTTAAAGTATCGTGGAATTCTCCTAAGGGATTACCGATGGCCACTACTGTTTGACCTAATTCGATTTTGTCTGAATCTCCCAATTCCAAATAGGGGAGACTTTCAGCTTTTATTTTTAGAATAGCGATATCACCAAGAGGATCGGCTGCTAAAACTTGGGCTGGATAGGTTTTATCCGGTTCCAAAATTACGACGTAATCTACTTTTGGTTCACTTACAACATGACGGCAAGTTAAAACTAAACCATCGGAAGAGATAATAAAGCCCGAACCCCCGCCAATTTTTACCTTTTCTTTTTTTCCTTTCTCAAACCTTGGGAAAACATATTCTTTCCCCAAAAAAGGAAAAGAATAAAATCCTTCGACTTTAGGAAGGTCTTTGGTAACGGTAATAGTAATTACGGCTGGGCAAACTTTTTTTGCCACTTCGACTATCGGCGATTTTTCTAACATATACTTTATTTTAGCATAAAAAAAATTGTCAAAAAAGTAAAAACCTGCTAAAATTTTTATTAATTGCCCCTGTAGTTCAACGGATAGAACGAGAGACTCCTAAGCTCTAGATCGAGGTTCAATTCCTCGTAGGGGCATTGGGCCCATGGCGCAGTCGGTAGCGCGTCGGTATGGCATACCGAAGGTCGCGAGTTCAAACCTCGCTGGGTCCACCGCGTCAAACGCGGTAGCCACGTTCGACGTGGCACCAACCATTTCTATTTAATCAAAAAAAGCCCATCGCTAGGCAATTTTCATATCTCTTTTAACCGTTTATTTATTTTTTTAATCCTTTTTTAATTTCTCTAACACTCTTTTATAAATTTTTTCGTTAATTGGAGTCGCAACCCCCATTTTTTTTCCAAGCTTTACTACCGCTCCATTATAAAATTCGATTTCGTCTAAATCCTTTGATTTTTGTTCTCTTTTTTCGCCAATCACTTTGGCTAAAAATGGTTTCAAAAACAATAAAAGATTTGTTGGAATTAATTTTATTAAAGAAGCCCAAAATTTCACTGGATAATGAGAAAAATTGAGAAATTTACCACTATCAGCCTTTACTATTTTGATATGTTCTTTCAGCGTCTCAATTTCTTCTTTCAATATTTCTGAATTTAAAAATCCCTCTTTAACTGAAAATCCTCGCGAAACCGACGCCATACCAATTAAATTTAAAAAAAGTTTGGAAAATTCCAGATTTTGTGCTTCATTTTCAGGGAACGCTTCAACCTCGAAATTAGCCATTTTGAAAATTTCAATTA
>Ga0315296_10000679_pt1 | contig 30590 bp, 33 predicted proteins | sample YL17G14_18_MG_FD_203921 | JGI IMG/M metagenome (GOLD analysis project Ga0315296, IMG submission 203921) | Sediment microbial communities from Yellowstone Lake, YNP, Wyoming, USA - YL17G14_18 | ecosystem: Environmental > Aquatic > Freshwater > Lake > Sediment | place: USA: Wyoming | collected... | reverse complement strand
GATACTCTTTACCATTAAACTCGTGTGCCAAACTTATGTTCGAAGCAAAAACCGTCATCTGCCTCTTCTGCTCAAGCTCCCAAGAGTCAAGAGCAAGCTGTTGTCCAGCCCTCTGCTCACTGATTATTCCTGCAGCAGCAAGAAGACTGTCTGAAAGAGTCGTCTTACCATGGTCAACATGAGCGATGATGCTCGTGTTCCTGACCATCTCGGGAAAATTCATCAGTCTCTGAATTTCATCAACCTGTCTGTACTTCACCATAACTAAGCCTTCTCCGCATTGACAAATCCGTCTGCCGCATTACTAGGAACATGTCCATTTTTGGATTGAAACATTTCAACTTTTCACTGCTTATAGATAAGCTACATGGAAATAAAAGAAGAGACGTATTAACTTTTTGTAGTCTTATCTGGAGAAGCCATTTTCGGAAATAAGTCCTTGTTCGAAGACGAGAGCCGCGTTTGAGGCCGTTCTCAAGCAGGTTTACGTCATCAGTGCGACAAGCTTGTCCGCCGTCTCCTTGTTCATGTAGAAGCCTTTTCTGGACAATCGCTTAACACCGAAGAACATGAGAGCATCGTTAAGCATGACGGGTCTGGCAGCTTCTTGCAGGTTCTTGAACCTTACGAATGACACCTTCTGAGAACCACTGACGAACGAGTCGTACTTCTGTTTGGATCTCAGGACGGATTCTTCACCATTCTCATTCCACACTGTTTCGGGGTCTCCGACTTTCCGTTCTATGAACTCCGCGAACCCCGCAACTCTTCCCACTGGTTTCGTGACGTAGAACACTAATCGGCGCGTATCCTTGGGCGGAGCTGCTCCACGGAGCACATATGAGTGGGCCTTCTTTCCTTCCTTCAGACGAAGCAGGAACCTCTGCCACCATCTGTCCTGAATCATCATGAAGAACGTGTCTTTCTCACTCACAGGGTCATCCTCGCAATAAACCATGATTGAACGTTTTTCAATTTAAAATTTGTTCAGCCCAAAGCCTCCAGAATGTTCCGATGAGTTTAAATTCAACCATATGTCACTGTTGAGAGCAAAACATCACAAGTCGACATAGAAAACCCTTATCCCGCATGGAAAAAAGGGCAGTATGTCGAACAGATGGTCCACATGTACATCGAAATGAAAGCGTCAAAGCAAACAAGCATCCCCAGCATTGCTGTTTCTTCATCCAAGGGCATGAACCTGAAGGTCTTTCCCAGAGGGTTCTAGGCAAAAAAAACTGCACAGGACTCTTAGCAGAAGGGATTTTATTGAAGGATGCTGCAAGCCTGCACGTCAAAGAGGTTCTTGAATTTCTACAAACCTCCAACAAAGGTTTAACGAGCCAAGAAGCCGACTTGCGACTTGCCAAGTACGGTCCTAACATGCTTCTGGAGAAGAAGCGCACGTCAATAGCCTACAAATTCTTGCTGCAACTACAAGACTTGTTCGGTGTGCTCCTGATTTTCGCGAGCCTGCTCGCTGCATTCGGGGGCATGATACAACTCAGCTTCATCATACTTGCAGTCGTACTCATCAACGCGGTCATGAGTCTCTTTCAGGAGTGGCGCGCAGAAAAAGCCATGGAAACCCTGAAAAGTTGGATGCCCGAATTCGCCAAAGTCATCCGCGACGGAGAACTCAAGAAGATACTGGTTAAGAATTTGGTACCAGGGGACATAATCGTTCTTGAGGAGGGCGACCGCGTTCCGGCGGATGCTCGACTAGTCGAGGCATATGACTTATGGACCAACAATGTTCCTCTCACGGGCGAGTCAGAACCTCAGCCTCGCACAACCGCGCCTGTGCCCGCACTGGATTCCTCGTACATTGACGTTCCCAACCTTGTTTTCATGAGTACAAGCGTTGCGAAGGGTCAGGGAAAAGCAGTTGTCATTAGCACGGGCATGAAGACCAAGTTCGGCAAGATCGCAGGGTTGACTCAAGAAATAGGTGACGAGCCTAGTCCTCTTCAAAAGGAAATCGCGTACACCGCAAAATACGATTTCATCATAGCCATAACCGTAGGCATCCTCTTTTTCTTCGTAAGCATGGTCTGGCTTCACGTTGAAATCATCACGAGCATACTGTTCATGATAGGTGTCATGACCGCCTGCGTCCCCGAAGGATTGCAGGTGACGGTGTCAAGCGCTTTGGCCATCAACATGCTCAAAATGGCCAAACAAAACGTCCTAATCAAAAAACTGTCGGCTGTTCAGACGCTTGGCAGCGTGACGGTGATATGCACTGACAAGACCGGAACGATCACGACGGGCGAGATGACAGTTGAAAGATTATGGGTTCACGACAGAGTCATCAAAGTCTCAGGAGTCGGCTACAACCCCATTGGAGAATTCACGTGCGACGGCCAAGCTTTGAGAGAAGCAGAGTTCCTCGCGGTTGAAAAGCTTCTTGAAATCTCCGCGTTGTGCAACAGCGCCAAGGTCGAAGCGCCCTCAGACAGAAACAAGGCTTGGAGCATAGTCGGAGACCCGACTGACGGCGCCTTGCTCGTGGCCGCGTTGAAACACGGACTAAGCGTGAAGAGCCTGCTCGTTGAAAAACCCATTTTCCACGTGATAGCCTTCGACTCTGAAAGAAAAAGAATGACGACTCTTCACAGGTTCAACGGGCACGAGTACGCCTTCACAAAGGGAGGACCACGCAGCATCCTTTCAGTCTGCGACAGAATACTCATCGAGGACAAGACAGAAGAACCTACTCCGCAGCATTTGGAGGAAGTTGAAACTGAGATCCGCGAATTTGCGGACCAGGGCTTGCGCGTCATAGCAATCGCCTATAGAGAACTGCCCAAAAAATGCCCCTGCAACGACAAGGACGTCGAGAACGGCATGGTCCTCGTAGGCTTGGTAGGAATGAAGGACCCTCCCCGCGTCGAAGTCAAGCATGCCGTGGCCGTGGCAAAACAAGCTGGCATAAGAATAGCGATAATCACGGGAGACTATGGTCCAACGGCGCAAGCCATAGCCGCTGAAGTAGGCATAGTCGAGCCCGAAAAATGCCGCATAATTCGCGGCGTCGACCTGGACGGCCTTGGTGACGACCAAATCGCGGAAGAAGTCAAGAAACAAAACGTCATCTTTGCCAGAGTCACGCCGGAACAGAAGCTCCGCATCGTGAAGGCTCTGAAAGAACACAAAGAAATCGTGGCCGTGACCGGAGACGGAGCCAACGATGCTCCCTCATTGAAGGAGGCAGACATAGGCGTGGCCATGGGCGTCTCAGGAACAGACGTTGCAAGGGAAGCCGCTGACATGGTTCTTCTCGACGACAGCTTCGCATCAATCGTGAAAGCCGTAGAATCAGGCCGCACGATCTACGAGAACCTCAGAAAATTCATCGTCTACGTTTTTGCCCACAACTGGGCAGAACTCATACCGTTCGTCCTGTACATCGTTCTGAACATTCCATTACCGCTTCTCGTGGTACAAGTCCTTGCCATAGATTTGGGCATAGACGTCATTCCCTCGCTGGCTTTGAGTCGGGAACCACCCGAGCCAGGCATAATGCTGGAGCGGCCCAGAAGCATCAGCGAACGCCTGTTCAACACGAAAGTCTTCATCCGTTCATTATACATAGGCTCCATAATCGCCGCGGGCGCAGTGCTCGGCTGCATAATGGCTTGGACGGCGGGCGGCTGGCAATACGGAACTTCTCTCACTAACGATAGCATTGTTTACGTGAAGGGCACCACGATGACGTTCGCAGGCATAGTAGTCGCTCAGATGGGCAACGTGCTTGTGAGCAGAACGACTAAAGTTTCATTGTTCAAGACCAGCCTGAAAAGCAACAAGTGGATTTGGTTTGGCATACTCTCGCAACTCTCCATACTCTCCATGTTAGTGTACGTTCCAGTGTTGCAGGGATTCTTCGGCACGACTGCACTGGGCCCGATGGACTGGGCGTTCCTCGCCACCCTTCCATGCATCGTCGTGTTCGCGGAAGAAACCAGAAAATGGCTCAGCAGAAGATACACAAAATAGTTATGCACTCAGATGCGTTGCAGTGTTGGCAACATGTGTAGCCACTAAGTGTTAAATATAAGTGAACTTTCGCAGACTTTTACAGAATGTGACGCGAAAAAGGTTTAGAGCGAAGTCCATCAGTGCGGGCGCAGGTGGATTCGACTGAACTTGGCGTTCCTGACAGATATGTCGACCTCCTTAAAGACAGAGTTCTACAATCAGTGATTAGAAAGTTCTATGCTGGAAAGGAGTTGGAAAGGTTGAAGAGAACCCATGAGAAATCGGCTAACGATTCTCAGCTAGCGCTCGCATGAACACTATCTGTCTAGGGCTCGCTCGAAATCGCCTACTTTCTCCATTGGCAGAATCTGGCGGGCGAGATTCTGAAACAAATTCCCTGCTGGGGAGGACTGATTCGTCTGCAATTTTCTCAATCAATGATTTGATATGACGCCAAGAAAGTCGCGCAAAGTTTATAACTCTTCAACATACACTCCATTACGGGGAGTGATATGAAACTCTCCAGTGGGCGGTCTGCCTTGTTGCAATGCACGAATGGTTCAAGGCAAATGATGAGTGGAAGATGTTCTGTTCTTCTGCTTCTTTTTGTTTTGCTCTTCAGTATCTCTGTTTCCTTTGGGTATTGCAATGGCGTCGGGACTTCTGCCGCATCAGATCCTGACCAACTGACTGCAACATTCGTGGAAGGTGTTGCAGGCTTGAACATGAGTACATACCCGATTCTTTCTTCAGATGTTGCTGTGTCCCGCCTGCCAAATTCACAACATATACGGACTGATGTGAGGATTGTACTGGGAAACGGCAGCCGCGCTCTTGAGGCTGTCATAACTCTTGTGGACAACAAGCTTTGGAACTACAAGCTACGTAGCTTGGGCGAGCCGTTGGACGGTTCGAAAACGCTCAATGAATGTCTGGCAATAGCAGACGTGGCGGTAGGGAAGTATCGAGATCTATTCAACGCAGGTCATAGCAATGGCATGGCTCAGATGCTTTCTGATGCCATAAGAAACCAAAACCTGACTGTTGAAAACAGCGATGCTCTTCTGAGTGTATCGCAGAAAGAAAACTGCTCAACGCCTCTGGATTATGAGAGATACACTACTCTACAATGGTACAAAAAGATAGTCGGGCAGTTTACGAGTCCGCTACAGTCCATCTGGATAAGCATATCAAAGAGTGGTCTGCTCACAGGGTTCACAGATAACTTGGCGACGCACTACATCGCCAGCACAACCATCAATGTGTCTGAGGAACAGGCATTGAACATCTCCAAACAGTACGCAGAAGCCTACGCTGCAGAACATGGACAAAAGATAGTCGGAGCGGGGGCGACTTTGAAGTGGGACTATGACGCTGATTCTCAGCGCGGAGACGACTTTGCAGTATATCCTATGTGGGTTTTTGAAGCCCAATATAACGAAACAAAACAAGGTGTCTACGGTTACGGAGTTCTGATGTGGGCCGACAACGGTCAGATAATCAGAGATGGTCCCAGAGTATTGTTTGAGGCAGCAGAAAGAACTGGAAATATCAGCAACGGATATTTCTGGGTATTTCTCGGTGTCACCTTGGTTGCGTTAGTACTCACTTGCTCAGGGACGTTCGTGAGACGTAGAACTAATAGTAGAAAGAGGGTGTCTAGATGAACGGATATTTGAAAAATGTGACTGTCACGTTCATCGTGCTTTTCCTTTGTTCACTTCCTATTCATCAATCTGCATTTGCTGGGTCATCGACACAACTAGGATCCACGTGGTCTCTTGGCTCCCAAGAAGTGGATAAGGATCGCGCTACGGTACACACTATTGAGCTCTATTCTTCCGTTGCTGGTCAAGCGACCTCCAATTTATATGGAAGTCAAACGACAGCCGACAACATATATTCTGCCGCTGGCGGTACGGGGGGAAGCCCTTCACATGTATTCTACATTGGTCATGCCAGCTGGGAAATGGTGTGGAATTTCTTCCCAATCTTTTGGGAGAACCAATACTTCATAAGTGACGACAACGGAGGCAAAGTCTACGACAAGGATATTTATCCACATTCATCTAGTCAAAATGTTAAGTGCGCATTCTTGTGGGCCTGTGAACAAGCGAACGAAATAGGGGGAGGTCATCCTTCACTGACGGTCTTCGGTATGCCTTTTGCATGGCTCCACACTGTGATGCTTAGTAATGATGGGTATGCCAATCCTGACTCTGGGGACCAGGTTTTTCTGGGGTTCTATAAAGGTGCGCCAATGTTTACTGACCCTCTCGGTGGAGATGGCTATCAACGTTTCGTCGAGGGGTTCTATTATGCTGCATTAATCTATGGGCATTCCTGTTCAGTGCAATGGGCTCTTGATTACGCTGCATTTTGGGAATGGCATGGCTATTCATCCTTTGCGGACACTGACCTATATCGGGGAATTTACCACACAGAGTATGAGCCTTGGGAGCATCAAGTGCTTGACATTCAGATGAAAGTATACGGCAACACTCTCATACACTTGAGTGATCAAAGCGTTGCGTGCAAGATGAAGCCCAAATTTGACGGGATTTTCTATTTTCCGAATCGTATAACCTACAGATACATAGAAATCAGTCAGTTGTTTGATACTGGGAACCTCACCGGAGATCAAACTAGCGAATTTGAAACCTATCCAGACGGAAGAGTGGACATGAGAGACATTGGGTTCGTAGCCAGCAAATTTATGTTGAACGACAGTCAAAATGGGTGGAATTACATGGCAGATGTCTATCCAGACAGAAAAATAGACATGCAAGATGTCGGACAGGTTGCCGCACATCTTGGCATGCAGGGGACATACATTACTAACCTAACAGGAGTTTCCGTTACGTTCAACATCTACACAGGTGAGACACAAGAGGTGACACCTGACATCAACGGTTTCACGGGAATACCGATCGGTGCCATAAGTTTCACAGTGAAACGGAATGGCAGTCAGGTAGGTGCAGAAGTGCTATTCTGGAGCACGTAGCGAAGTTGTTCGCATGGTTCTGACTTTCGCCATATTTCTTGTTCTCTTCCTTGTGCTTCTGCACTGGAAAAGAGTTTTTCGTAGAAGAACTTGGGTACTCTTTGCTGCCGCTGTGTTAGCAATATCCTTCTTTCTTGCTTACGTTTCCGTTTTGACCGTCTGGGATCCTCACCCGCTAAGCGATGATGTGTCTCGAAATCAAGATGCACGTGGGGAGTACGGGGGACCCTTCCCGTGGTCCAAGCTGTCATACCCGCTTTTCTTGAACGTGTATCACACTCCATTTTCTGAGCGGAAAATCAGCGGGCTCTCCTACCATGGAGAAGCCCATTTCAGTATCCTGCTTGTGAATGCGAAAGTCATGGTTGTCAACAGCACATTTTCCTATGCTGCCTATTTTATGGGACCTATGCCCTTGAACTACATTAATGACTTCCTACTCCAGCATTCGCCCGAGTTCTTTGTTTTCTTAATCGAATTGTTCGCTTCCCTAAATGTTGCCGGAGCAGTGCTTGGAATCCTATTGGCAAAAACTCTTCAAAAAGCCATCAGATGAGAATCTACTCGGTTCGGTCTCTAAGCTGTCAAGAGCGCGCTATTAGCTTGTTGTGCGGCTTCATCAGCGCCGGTCAATCGTGAAGTTTTTTATGAACAGGCCAACACATTAACGTTGATGTCGGGCAGAGAATTTTTCATCCGTCGCTACGCGAACCTTGGCTGGAACTATGAAGACGTAAGAGCTTCACAGGCCGTCAGGGTCAACACTGTGAACGCCGAAAGAGAGGAAGTGGTAGAAAGACTTGAGCAGCGCGGAATAGAGCTGGAAAAAATCGTTTTCCTGCAGGACGGCTATTGGGTTCGCAAGTCAAGATTCTCCGTCGGCGCAACGACGGAATACTTGTTGGGCCTTTACTCGATTCAAGAAGCAGCGGCACAGATACCTGCTGAACTCTTCACAAAACTGGAACACAAAGAAGTGCTGGATGCTTGTGCAGCGCCCGGCGGCAAAACAGTCCAGCTTGCCAACCTCATGCGCAACACGGGAGTCATAATGGCCTTAGACGTGGGAGAGCAGAGGCTTCAGGCCTTGGGAAACCAGCTTGAACGTTGCCGCGTCCAAAACACCATAGTCTACAAGCTGGACGCTCGAAAAGCAATGCGACTTCAGCAAAAGTTCGACCGCATATTATTAGACGTGCCGTGCTCGGGCAATTTTGCAGCTGACAAAAACTGGTTCCGCAGAAGAACTCTCGCGGATGTTGAGAGAAACGCACGGGTTCAAAGACAAATACTCGAAGAAGCTGCGAAGGTCTTGAAGGATGATGGAGAAATAGTGTATTCCACGTGCTCTCTAGAGCCAGAAGAAGACGAGTTGAACATAGACTGGGCCATCAAAACCCTGAACCTTAAGACCGAAAACATAGAATACTGCGGACAGAAAGCGTTAACGAACGTTTTCGGCAGAAACCTCGACAGTTCCGTCTCGAAAGCCAGAAGAATCTGGCCCGACAAAACACAAGGGTTCTTCGTTGCCAAACTCAAAAGAAGAGACCACGCATGATCAAGCCTTTGAACGAATTCGTGAAACAGTTCAGAACACACATCGTTCTAGACGAGACTCTTCTAGTCGAAAAAAGGAACAGATACTACCTCCTAAACGAGAATCTGAGAAAATACGTTTCCAGTGACTACTTGTACGCGGGCACATACCTTGGAGAAACCAGGCATAAGGGATTCGTTCCCAGTTTTCCTCTCTTAAACATAATTGCCAAAACAGACGCAAGCAAGGTTTACGTCGACGAGAAAACAGAATGGCTTTTCATCTGTGGAAGAGACATCTTCAAAAGAGGAGTAAAAAAGACAACGGGCACAGCGAAAAGAGGAAACTACACTCTGGTCATGAACCTGCGCGGCGAATGCCTGGGCTTCGGCCAGTTTCTAGTCGATTCTACCGAAAAAAGAGAAAGCGTCGCGGTGCAGAACCTTTTGGACCTAGGCGATTTTCTCAGAAGAGAAAGACAACATTAGAATGTTTACTTTCCGTCCCTTTAGGGGAGTACAACAACTCTGATTGCCTGTTGGCTTTTAGCGCATGGCTAGGCGTGAGCTTGTCGTGAGTCCACTTGACAAGAAGGGGATTCGAGCCTCGGTTTGGGCTCAACCCAGTTTCAGCCCTTAGAGGTTTCACGCGTGTATCTGACTTTCATCACTACAAATGTGATGACGAAGGCAGACAGCAAGGAGATAGCAACGTTCCCCAGCAGGCCTCCCCAGAGAATGGTAATTCCTTTCGCCTGATTCAGCACCGATTGTGACGCTCCCTCTGATCTAGCAAGTTGTGAAGACACGATGCCTAACATCTCGAGAGGCGTTCCATAGTATTCGATGGGGACAATCGTAGGATGTCCATAATTGATAACCTCAATCTCCCCTACCCTCGTATGTAACGCGAACGATACGAACAAGAAAACGACAGTCAGAATGATGATATACAGAACCTCCTTCATCCCGATGTACGAACGAACAGCATGTACCAACTTCTCATAAAGAGCCCTCAAACGTGAACGCTCGAAATAGGCCACCACTACAACCACGACCCCCACCGCCGCCACAGATCCGTAGAACTCTAAGAGAAACGGGCTGAAAATGGTGGACAAAACTCGCATCACTGAGAGTCCAGCAACCCTCGTCTGACTTTCAAGCTTGTCAACCGTAACCCACCCTAGGGTCGCTGTAGACGTGGAGTTATCATTCTCAGTGTGGATCCAAGTCAGCGGGTACGAGTCAATTATGATGCTCGACTTCACGCGAGTCATATTACTTATCCCAGCTCTGGCCTCCCAGAACAGGAGAAAAGCGTCATCAGTGTCAATAGGATCCCTGAAAGTCTCCTGATCCGAGCTCCTAGTCCCAGGGTAAGTCAACGTAACCGCCACACCCAAATCATTACCAGCACTCATGACAACGCTCTGCAAATCCAGCCCGCGGCCATCCGGGAAAGTTTTCGAAATTTCCATCGTCTCACTCCCGAGCGAGTCCAGGTTAATCACCGCAACGATGTCACCCAGCTCAGATGCATGCTGTTTAGCATAGTTCACCGAACCCGCCAACCCGAGTTCTTCACCAGCAAAAGCTATGAAAACAAGCGTGTACTGCGGGTTGTAGATGCCTTCGTCCGCAGCCTCAGAAAAAACCCTCGCCAACTCTATCACCGCCGAAGTCCCTGCCCCGTTGTCGCAGAATGCCGCGTCCATAACCGAGTCATAGTGACCCGAGATTATGATCATCTTCTCAGGGTTCACCGAGCCTGGAAGCTTCGCAACGATGTTATAATGCGGACCCTGCCCTATCACCGCACGTATAGAAACAAAGGCGGAAACATTCTCTACGGCCATCCTGCCGCGAATCAACTGGCCATCCGCGTAGCTCACCCAGCCCACAGGAATGTTTAGATCCCAGAAATACGCGCCCAAACTCGAAGCCGGGCGGCCTCCGGAAGAACTGAACTCGGGCGGCGCCGACGCCATCCATTCGTACGACCACGCAAATATGACTGCGAGAGGCGTTTGAGCTTCGAGTTTGTTCCTGAAAGCCAAGTACCACCTGCTGCTCCATTTAACCTCCCCTCCAATCAGCAACACCCTACCCGTAGTGTTAACCGCATTCCAAGCGGCCGCATCGTAATACCGACTTCCCACATCCGCTTGACTGTTCGCCGGGGGCAAAGGCAGCGTGACCAAGCCGGCAGACAATCCCGCATCGGAAGTAGGCCAACTATAATGTTCACACTGGAAAGAACGGATTGTCCCTTGATCATCCGTCGCACTCAGGTTTCCATCAGCACCAATTACTAGAACGGGTTGCGCCAAGAGGTTCCAGGTTGTGAATTCGAACTGTTCTGCGTGCGTTTCAAGTCCAAAGTTTACAAACTGCTCTTCAATCCATCTTGCCGTCTCGTTTGCACCTACAGAGCCTGACGAGCGGAACGAGTAAAGGGACCGGCCATGATCTAAAGCAATCTTTTCCAGTTCCAAATCGTAATTATAAATGCTTGTGCCGTTAATCCGCGAAACGATTTCAGCCTCGACTGATGAAAGATGCTGATACTGGCTGGTTGCCACCGTGGCAAATGCACTGCTTAGCACCAGTGCTGTTATCCACAGAAAAGCGAACCCCAACAGAACCAATTTTTTGTGCATTTTCCCAGTGAATACGTGGAAAATCCAACTTTTATGCTTAACTGAGCACCACTCGAAACTCCCACGATGCGAACAAAGTTAAACCTGTACAAGAACTTCGCATTCCCATCAAGTCAACAGAGTTAGCGAAAAGGTTTTGGCTAGCGCCTCTTTACGCCACGTTGAAGGATTTTCGGGCAGAGCAGACACTCATCGGGATTGCCAGTCTTCGACATGCTGTTAAGCGAGCATGCTTGTTCCTAAAATAGTAAAAAATGGTTTTAATTGTGTCGCAAGCGTTCGGGTCATTTAGCGTGCGCTCGTGCAGAATCTTCTGGATTTGGGCGATTTTTTCAGAAGAGAAAGACAACATTAGAATGTTCACTTCCCGTCCCTTTAGGTAAGTACCACAACTCCGATTGCCCGTTGGCTTTCAGCGCGCATTAGTAGAAACAACGTGGCGTCGGCAAGCGTTTAAGTTCGTTATAGTTAGTGATATCGTGTTGTCCGATCGTTGGGCCTGCAGGTGACACAGGTGGTTGCTACATTACAGTTTGATACGCCGTCTTCAATTTGGCTTGCAGTATTTCCTGTGTTGAGTGTCATATCCGTGGGTTTCTCGCTTGTTCTTTTTGTGAAGTCTCGAGCCGTGAGGAAAATTCCGAAAAGTCTGACCACTACAATCTTCAGTAGAACCTTCAATGTTTTCGATCCATTCTCCGAACATCGCAGCGTCAGGTTTCAAAGTGACTTTTTCTTGATCCTCACTGGGTTGTCGGTTGTATTACTCGTGCTAGTTGCATGCGTGGAGATTTTTGTAAGTGGACTCCTTGTGGAATTGGCAACATTCTTTCTCTGCCTAGGTCCGATGATGATAGGCGAGGCAACTGAAACCTACTCCACCGCGAACACCCTTGTGAAAGCTGTGAAAAGACAAACCAGCTTCGGACAAGGCGACATCTACGTGCTGTTAATCGTGAAGAAGACTATCCGCAGGCTGAGCGTCTATTACATTCTTCTCTCAGTTCTGTTCGCCACCTTGTTCTTTACGATGCCCTACATGTTCCCCGCCCTGATGTTTGGCTTCTCACAATTCATCGGCCTCATAACGAGCGCAACAATCGGGATAACCCTCATCGGCCCAATCGTAGCTGTTCTCCTCTTTGCCCTCTTCACAGTAGCAGTCTTTCGGACCGCAGGAAGAATGAAGGCTGCCTTTTTCGGTTTCCTCCCTTCCGACATATTCCAAACAGATGAAATAATGGCGCGCTGGATACTACACGAACACGCGTAGTTCACACAAGGCGCGCGCTAGGAGTAACAGTTGACCGTCAGAAGCGGCCACAAAAACCTTTTTTTGGCGACCCAACGGTAACAATCTGAGTCTTTGACGCATTTTTGAGCAATGTTGAAAGAATCGTAAGAGGTAGCAAGTCGTAATGCGCGCGCTGCTCATCCGCCGCTTACTTGGACAAACTCGAGAAAAGGCGAGTACGGTCCCATGTGGACAAGAACTGGTCGAGAAGAACTGAGAGTGCTTCTAGACTTGAACAAAACCGTTCACAGAGGAGCGCTTGACGAACTGGAGAACACTAGACTCCCTGATGTGGAGACTTGGACTCTCGCGTCACTTTCTTAGGTTCCAGTGAAGCGCGGGCTGATTCTCAGAGCGGGAGTTTGTCGACTTTCTGTGGTGTCTTGGTGAGTGAAGCGTCTGGTGCCACTCTTATCTCGCGGGTGTATTGTATTTCGCCATTGACGCGGCAGTGTGATTCGACTGTAATCTCTTCGCCGTATGCGCTGTTGGCCGACGCTCCGGATCTGAGGATGATTCTTTTTCCATAGACATTCTCGACGCGTGCGTCTCTTTCTATCTCGATTTCCTCTGCCCTCAAATCGCCTCTGACTTTAGCATGTCGCCCAATCTCAATGGACCGCGCCCTTAATCCTTCAGAAGTATCGACTGATCCGCCGACTTCAACGTGTTCTTCAGCTGTTGCTTTTTTTGCTTCTAACGATCCGCCGACTTCTATACTTCTAGCCGTTATTTCGCCGTTTGAAGAGATTTTTCCTCCGACCTCTAATGTTCGGGAAAGCTTCAGTGAACCGACTTCTGCCCTTCCACCTACCTCCAATTCGTTGCCTGTGGCGGTTCCAGTTATCTCAACTCTTCCTCCTACTTCGATCTCCGTGAATTCAAGGTCTCCTTCGGTTCTGAAGGATCCGCCGACTTCTATCTCTTCACCCTTGCTGTTGCCCCGTATATTGACTGTTCCGCCGACTTCTATGCTTTCAAACTCCAACGGTCCTGCAGATTCGAAGCTGCCGCCGACATCGATTTCCCGTATTTTGCCACCCGCGACTCTGACCGTTCCTCCGACGTCGAGCGTTTCTACCTCGACTACAGCCCCCGCTAAGACGGTTCCGCCTACGTCGATGCTCTTGGCCTTCAGCTTGCCCTTGGTCTCGAACGTGCCGCCGACATCGATTTCTTCCGCCTCCACGCTACCGTCAACGTTGAGGCTTCCGCCTATGTCGACGTTTTCAGCATGGAGGTCCCTGCTAACGTAGAGTTTGTCGTCCACATCTATGTCTTGGGCATTCATCTTGCCATAGACTTCCAGACTGCCGTCTTCAACCTCGACGTTCTCTTTCACGTCCAAATCGCCATGAACTGTGACTTTTTCTTCTGCCTCGAGGCTTTCAGCGGTCACGTTGCATTCGAATTTGTTGTGCCCTGCGCAGTGGATTGTGCCGTCAACTTTGATTGTTGGCGGGGTTCCCGTGCCCTTCACCACTGCGTATTCGCCAACTTCTAGGTCTCCATCAACATTGCCCAACGTTACCGTGCTTCTTGCCGGAACAGACATGCTTTCACCCATTTTTTTCAACACTCCTTACCCAATGCCCTTCATTCCTAAAAGGGGAACTCACAACTCGTGACTAGCCCGGCTCCATTCATCGGAGGATCTGCATTCTCTTGAGCGTTGGACCTTCGAGAGATACGTTCTTCTGGTCAGCTTCGACCTCAAACGCTTTTGTTCTAGCTGTTGAGTCTGCTGAGCAGTTGGCTATCAACCTGACAAGTCTTCCTCTCAATCCATTGCTTGCCAATCCGACGGGACTCAGTTTTGCTTCCTTCTTTCTCGAGTTCAATCCGACTCTGATTTGACGTGCCATTTCTATCACCTCATTGTTTTCTGAATACGACTAAGCCGTTAGTCTCCTTAAAAGGCGACGCACCTACGGAAAACACTCTTTGTAGTCACAACTTGTGATGTTTCCCGCTGCTCCAGCGCGCGCTATGACTTAGTGTGCTGAATAGGCGTTTGTCTGCTTAGTTTTTGAAGGAAATCTTCGCGCACTGGATAGAAAATGTCCAGCATTATGAACGGTTTCTCTCCGACGCATGTGTCTCCGTGGGGCACGTTAGCTGGAATGCGGTAGAAGTCACCTTTCCTAACATTTTTCTCTTCATCACCAATTCTTAGAACGGCTTTGCCGCTGTAGACAATGCCAATTTGTTCTTGAGGATGAGAATGTGAAGGAACGCTGTGACCTGGCAACGTGGCGCTTAGAACCATCATCATTTTCTCTCCATGCAAACCCGTCAAGATTGTCGTCTCCAAGCCCTCCATCATTCTTATTTTAGGAGCGTTTCTTAGGCTAATGAAATATGACTTTTCTTTCAAACTTCCGCCTTCTACATGGTTTGTTGCTGTAAGCTGTCAGGCTATTTATGCACACATTCTGCAGCTGCTGACAACAAAAAAATGGGAAGTTGCACAAAGCGCGCGAAGCAAGATAAGAAGTAAGGTTGCAGGGCCGGCTACCAACCAGAACCCTGCAGCCCTTCGGCCCATCCCTCACGAGGAGGGTAGATAGGGCCTCGAATGAATCAAACCCGACTCCGAATAAAAGCTTTATGAATTCACTGTCGAACAAAAAAACAAGAACCAAGCATGCGTCAAACGAGAAAGTCGTGTGAGGGTATTAAACAGCGTCTAAATGTTGTTTGTTTACGAGACTGGCGGTGAAATACATTCGGTTGTTGACAACTTTTCTAATCTTTCTTTTCGCTGCCAAATCATGAAGGATTGCAAGAGATAATGGCAGCGGATCTGAAAAAACTAGCGAACCTCATAAGGATCTGCGGTTTCCTAATGCAAACGAAAGTTTACCTGTTTTGGAATAACTTGAATGTATAAGCGGTCGATTTCATCGTCTGTTGGCAGCCGCTTTTCGAGGTCATCCTTGCATTTTCCGTCTTTACCACAGAATACGGGCTTGCCATTACCCTTGTTCTCCATCTTTCCTTGGCTCTTTGGTGGTTTGTTCTTGTTTGTGTTTTCTCAGCCCTTTGACGATGTTTTCTGTTTCCAGGATGATTATTAGGCCGGCGGGCAATATAATGAGCAGAATAAAACCTATTGGCGTTCTGACAAAATAGCCTAGGTATCCGATGAATGGTACGATGAATATTACTTTGCCTATGACGTTCTCTTTTTTCACTATCCCTTGGTCTGGGTCTTCGTTTGCGTCGCCTTTTGTTTTGAAGCCTTCGTCCGTTACGTTAATGATTCTATGAGTTACGGATGTTGACTCTGAAAGCCGAAAGCATATGATGTCGCCTTCTCGTAGGGTTTCTGGGTTGACTGGTTTGATCACCACTATGCCTCCAACTGGAATCGCGGGTTCCATGCTTCCTGTATAAACGGGTTCGTAGAGGGTGTCGCCTGCAAGCGAAATGGGTCTGTAAAATATCAGGAAGACTGCGGCGACTGTGGCTGCGCAGATAATGAGGATGGTTTTTGCGGTTTTCTTCTTGTTCATTTGTCTTTCCCCTTACTTTACAGGGGGAAAGTGGACGGTTACGGCGATGTCTGCAGTCATGGTTAATCCTTGATATTCGTTTCCAGCTGTTTTGGGCATCCAAACGCCTATTTGCAACGTGGCACTTTTCCCTTGCGGAATGGCGCTTTTTCCGTCAACTTCCACCCCTTTGCTTAGGGTGCTGAGGGTTCCGTTGTAGAGGACGTGGGGTTTTTCGCCTTTGCCCTTTCCAAGCTCCAAAATTTCCATTTGCAGTCCAGTAGCAAGGTAAGTGTCTCCGTGGAAGGTGACTTCGAACCTGCAAATCCGGAAAGGAATGTCGCCAACATTAATGGCTTCTAGTTTTTTGGTGATTTTTGGACTGCCAGGATAGAAGCAGCCGTCCACATCAGGGTGGAAAAGCGGCACGTTCGGCGATAATTCCATGTCAAACTTTATTCTCTTTCCAAGAGGAATGGTGAAGGCAGAAGCTGAAGGCTGATTAGCCATAAACATTACAAGGGAAAGGACTAACATAATCGTTAATGCTGATATGACTATCTGCTTGTGTTTCACTTTCTCTTTCCTGCTTTGTCTCTCTACACAGTTTAAATAAAAAAGGGAGGAAAAAAGGTTTCGTTGGCAGATTACTGCTTCAGTGTTAATGGGTCCTTTTAAGGTGCTTGGCTTATGTCCTGTATTCCCATGAAGGTAATGTCCATGTGTGCAGTGGCTCCTTGGTAAGCATTACCTGCAGATGTCATAAATTTGAATGTCAGCAAAAGTTCGTACATTCCACCTACCTTCATGGCAGGTGTGCCTGCTGGGACAGTGTCATAACCGTAACCAGTTATCCAATCGGACGTATGTCTTACCCACCCACCGAACTCATCTTGTACATAGCCTGCTGTGTTTGCTGGCTCGGGTGCAAAGTAGCTTTGCATTAGCTCCTTCAAGGTCAGGGGGCTTGCTAAATTACCGACTGATCCTTGATAATTTTGTGCAGTCCCAAGATTGTCGATCCAGCCGTAGCCCGGTATGTATTCCTTAAACTCGGTAACCTCAATCACATCTGCAAGATCAGCAGTGCCCCAGTAGTTGTGTATATCAACAGCCAGATACTTGATGTCAATAGTCCCTGTATTCGTAAGATCCCACGTAGCAGTAAACGAGTCTCCTGGCGCCCAGGTTGATGGACATGAGAAACTCCTCGTGACCTCAGACATACTTAAGATTCCAGCCGTGAAAGTGTTGTCATAACTCGTCTTTGTGCTGCTGAAGTATGAGTATGTTCCATATCCCATCGCCAAAGCCAACATGCCAATAACGAATATGCTCGCGAATATTAACTTCTTATTCATTTTTCTTTTTCACCTCCTCCTTTCTCCTCTTCCGGTTCTTCTTACGGGATTTAGCAGCCGTTAGCGGCTCCCTACCCGCTCGCGCCCAGCCACGTTAAACGTGCCCGCCGGGCAAAAGCACGAGTCGGAGCATGCTTCCAACATGCAAGCTTGCGTTTTCCGACTGAACCTACAGTTGCACGCATGGCACTTAAGACTTCTGGAACGCTGTTCTATATGATTCACACTTGTCTTTTCAGCGTGAGAAAAGAAAGCCTTCTGCGTGGATAAATGTGTCAAATGCAACATGTTTGCGCGACATGTTCTATGTTTGTGTTTGCTCTTTCAGTAACGCTCACGGAGAGGTCTTCGTCGTCTTTATCATTCAAGTTAATCTCGACCCCGAAACAAGAGCCATTTATAGAAAAACTGTTATAGAAGCTTCTAAATGAGCACGTGCGACTAGGAAGTGGATCCTTCAAAAGCCGTCTTCGTTGGAGACATGCTGGATTTAGACATCATAGGCCCAAAAAACGTCGGCATGAAAACCATCCTGATAGAAAGAAGACCCATAGAAGATCACGTTGATGTTAAACCAGACAAGGTTGTCAAAAGCCTAACCGAACTCTTGAACATTCTCGATGATTGCTAACGCGCGCAATGTCTACAGAAAAAGGACATGGAATGTTAATGTGTCTTTTCAATGATTCGGTGGAGGGAGTGGAGTTGGATTTTTGTTCTGGGATTGTTCCAGGAGGACCCAAAGCCCTGCCACTATTGTTATTAGAGCGCCGAGGATCCCCACGTATCCGCCGATGGCTATGCTGAAATTCGGCCAATAGTTTTGTGGTAGTTGAATATTACTTAGAGAAGCGAAAAGTAGATAGTAGTCGTGGACGGTGTCTTTAGCCATTATTGCTGCAGAGATTGCATATGTGTAAGTCATCAACATTACAGATCCTCCAGCTGCGATGAATAGTCCTCTAGCAGCGCGTCTTCTTTCATCATTCGCGAACAGTCCAACAGAAAACACGACTACGAAGAAGCTGATGAATGTGGGATAGATTACAGTTTCAAAACCTGATGCCGGTATGTTAAGCGTAGGAAGTATGAGGTTTTGAGGGGTATAAGACGGATAGGAGCCTGGAACTGCTATGGGGTTGAACACGATCGTTGCCCAGGGAAGAATTGGCGATATCAAAGCAATGATTGCACCTAGAAGTGCTAACATACTACTCTTGTGAAGTCTAATAGTAGTGCTCATTTTCCATTTCACCTTATTCAGATATATTGGGAAAACTGTTTAAAATACTTTTGCAACACAGCAAGCGTAGCTATCCGAAGCGCACGCTAAACAAATACCTAGCGCATGCCAGACTGCAACAAATCGAAATGCGTGCACTAGGATGCTTACCGCCTCTTAGCGCGCGTTTCGTGGACCCGCTGAATACAGATCGATCTGTGTGATGTCAGTCAGAAAGCCTGAGTAGAGTGCGGTCGGGAATCCTTAAGAGGTTCATACCAAATAGGAGCATATTATTTGAGAGCAAGAGAAACGGGGTTAACGGAATTGGAGAAATCTTTCAAGCCTCATCCAAATATGGTTAGGCTGTTCGATTACTACCTGCTCGTGGCAATGTTGCCTGTAGTCACAGGTGGACTGGTTGCGTCCTCGCTAGTTTACATTTTTGATCCACAGTATGTCTACGTTCCTGTATTATCCTTCTTCATTCCTGTCGCGGTGATAGCTGGCTTCGTGTTTTACTGGATCAGAAGGTACTACCAATCAATCAAGTATCATCTCACCCGCGACGAAGTGGTTGTTGAACACGGCGTGTGGTGGAGAATGAAGCATACCGTACCATATGCTAGAGTAATGTCCGTAGACATAATACAAGGTCCACTTTCCAGACATCTGGGAATAGCTACTGTAGACATTTACACAGCAGGTTACACGGGTGTGGCAGGAGGCACGGGAGGTCCGGGCAGCAGAAGAGCTGAAGGCTCAATCATGCATGTTTCAGATTTTGCAGAAACAAGAGAGAGCATATTGCGCATAGTGAGAGGCAAACCATTGTTTGCCACGACCGCGGATGACACAAGTATTGAGATGCTATCTGAACTGCGGAAGATGAGAGAACTCCTAGAGAAATCAAACAAGAAATAAAGAAGCTCGTTTCTTGGACATATGATCGATCAAGTGTTGCCATAAAGCGCGCGCTCTACTACGACCGCGGTTTTTTTCGGAAAAGCATAAAAAACGAGACGCAAACATCTAGTTTCTATGCTTAACCTGAAAGAATACGCGGCTGGAACGGGCCGTTTGGTTTCAACGTTCTCGATGGTGGCTTTTGACCCAAAGACCAAAGACTTGGGTGTGGCGGTGCAATCCAGGTACTTCTCAGTGGGCACGGCCGTGCCCTGGGCTAAAGCAGGAGTCGGAGCCGTGGCTACTCAATCTTTCGTGAACGTTTCCTACGGTCCCAGAGGTTTGAGACTGCTCAAGAAAGGCTTGTCCGTCCGCGAAGTGGTTGAGAAGCTTACCCGCAAGGACAAGGGCCGCGAGTACAGGCAACTGGGAGTGATGGATGCGAAGGGCAACGCGGCTGCGTATACTGGCGAAAAGTGCCTCCGCTGGGCAGGGAGCAAAATTGGCAAAAACTACACGGCGCAAGGAAACATCCTGGCAAGCGAGGAAGTCGTGGCCAACATGGGCAGAAAGTTCGAAACAGCAAAAGGAGACTTGGCCGTGAAGCTTGTGGCCGCTTTAGAAGGCGGAGAAGAGGCAGGCGGCGACGCTAGGGGCAGGCAGTCCGCGGCGCTGTTGGTTGTGGGAAAACAAAGGGGCCGAACAGGCTACGGAGACAGGCTCGTGGACTTGAGAGTGGAAGACCACCCTGACCCGATAGCAGAACTGAAACGCCTACTGAACCTTCACCGAGTCTACCGTCTGCTCGACGAGGCAGAAGAAACCTTCACCCAAGGCAAACACGAAGAAGCCATAGCCACGATGAAAAAAGCCTTGCAGCTTAACCCACGCAGCGACAACGCATACGTAGACTTGGGCATGATCTACACCAGAATGGGAAAAAAACAAGAAGCAAACGCAGCCTTTCGAAAAGCAATCAACATAAACCCAAACATGAAAAACGTCATCAACCAACTTATCAAACAGAAGCCATCTTGACTGTCACGTGTTTCCTCGATTCCATCATTAGCAAGGACTTAGCCCGCTAAAGAGACAATATATCAATGAATCAAAGAACAAGGAATTCCTAGATCGACTCAGCCGATACTTTGAGACCAAAGTAACGATTCCTCGAATACGACGTGGAGAATATCAAGAAATTGGGTTTTTTGATTAGCGAAGAGGCTTTTCTGTTTACTAAATATCTGAGAGACGAAAAACCGACTTGGTATCCTAGGATAGTGGATTTGTCCAAAAGGAACTGAGCTATCTGCTCTCGTGTTTCTTAGCGATTTTTCGTAGGTTGATTAGTGCTTTTGTCCCAAGTTCTCTGACCAAGGCAGCATCCTTGTCTGAAACGGTCTCTCCATGGACTACCCTGCTACTGAAATTGTAAACGAACAAAATAGAATATGCCAGGTCTGCACTCAGAATCTCTCTGAGCTTCAAAGTCGTTACCAGTTTTCGGATTTGATATTGATATGGTCGTGCAATCGGTGTCATTGTTGCTTCTGCTATTTCCTGCAATTCCCGTTTGATATCTGACCTTAATATCAAGAGGGAATTCCGCATGTCAATGCTTTCGAATTTCAACTGAGCAGTAGCCTCATCCAGTTCCTTGGAAGTCGTTGTGATTTTCTTGGACATCTCTAGAACCCGTTTTCTGTAGGTCAATTCCTTTTTATACCAGTATATTGCTGATGCGAGTCCAAATATCAGGCCGACTAGACTTGCCACAACAGAAACAAGGTCTAGGTTGAATTCAGGAAACTGCAATTGCAGGGCTTCAATACCGTAAGCGTAACCGACTAGGACGAAAATCAAGATTGTCCCAAGAAAGGCCCAACCAGCCACATACAACAGCAGCGCACACTTCCACAGTACGATTTTTCTCACGAGCGAAGAAAACGCAGTAAACATGACAGCTAGGACGAACAACACAACTATGACGATGAAAAGAAATGCAAAATTCTTCACTATTACCTGCTTGGACTCCCCAGCTAATGCCACCAAAATCCCAAGTGCTGTGACGATGAGTCCAAGTATAGTTGCGCTCGGGTTCACAACATCTCGAGGTTTCATTTGCGGAAAGCTTTCAGCCATTTTGTCTCCTCTTCTGAAGTTGTTTCCCGTCGCAAAGACAGTTCTTGATAGTCAGTATGATTCAGTTATAACCTTTTCCTATTCCTTCTGAAAAGAATGCAATGTGGAAGAAGTATGTATCTGCAACCTATTCACTTCAGTCATCAGGGAGTCTAGGAAATGAGTGTGGTAACGAAAGCAAGAATCAACCCTAAAGAGGGTAACGATAGAACTCGAAGGAAGCGAAGCGTGTGCGGGGAGATTATCCATCCGTTTTCTTCGTTCGTCATTTTGGCGGAGACAAAAAACTAGTCTGGCTGAAACCTCAAGCCTTTTCGATCGATCGAAGCTGCATGCGAAAGCCAAAGCGTTGATGTCGAGAAAGCGCACCTGGAGGATCTTGAACCTACAATGATTCTAGAATCTTGGATTATCGAGAGTCTCTTAGCAAATAGGCGATACCCAAAGGAGTAGCGTAGTTGGTGGATGTCAAAGCCACTTCACTCCCTGTTCATGAAATTCTGATACCACAAGTCATATAATACTTGTATGCTATTTCTTGTTCTGTGACGCAAATGGAAGTTTTCGAAAAGAAACTTACGCCAAGTGAACGGAGAAGACATTGGATCCGTGTGCCTGCCGCAAGCCTTGACTGTTTCCCTCCTGGCAATGAATCATTCTATGTCGGAATAGGCTCTGAGAGAGTAAAAGTCAAAATAGACTCAAAAAACCGTCTCCTGGGATTGGGCCTCACCTATTTCCGCAAACTACACTTGGAGGCCCAAGGTGCCTCTGTTGTTGTCGAGAAACTATCCCCCGAAGGGTACGTAATTAGGAAGAAATAGCCGCACCGTTTTTACTTGAAGATCAGTCGGATGTCCAGTCCCTGACGCACGCACTCCGACATGGTTTAGAAGTGAAGACCTGAGAGTTCGGAGAATAAAAACACGAAATTGTGGTGAGGATGCATATGAAGATCAAGGATCTGAAGCCTCATATGGAGAACATAACTCTCGTGGGAAGAGTCCTGAGTGTAACCCAACCAATCGAAATCAATATGAAGAAGTACGCTTACGCGGTGCTTGAAGATGGGTCCGGTGAAATCGGTCTAAACTTGTGGCGAGAACAGGTCGCCCAAGTGGAAGAAGGAGATCTTGTAAAGATCAAAGATGCTTTTGTGCACGTAAAGAGGGGTGTGAAGCAAATCAGCACATGGTCGAATATTGAGAAAGGAAGCTTGAAAGACCTGGATGATTCAGTTTCGTGAAATCAGGAGTCGTGAGAATCTGTTTACGATCCCATAGTGAGCTCTCGTGGTATCCCAGTCATTCCTTTTTTTTATTCGTTTTTCAGGAGGTTTTCCAGACCACAAATCATATAATGTCGGCTTGCTGTTTTCTAGGTTGTGAGACGGGATGAAGATTTTTGAAAAGAAACTTGCACCGAGTGAACGAGCAAGACATTGGGTCATTGTGCCTACGGCAGACCGTGAAAGTTTTCCTCCCAATGGTGAGCCGTTTCAAATCAAAGTGGGCTCCATAAGAGTTAATGCCACAATAGATTCCTGCAATAGGATTCTAGGTCTAGGATGGCCTGTTTTCAATGAATTGGGGCTGGACAATCCGGGTACAATTGTTGTGCTTGAGAAGACATCTCAGGAAGGCTACATACTCAGGAAGAAATAAGTCAATATCAGCACCCAAAACGATGAAATCGAGACAGAGCTCTTCAAGACTCAGATTCGCCTTTTGCCGTATGACATGAGCGAAAGCAACTCTCTTCTACTCTGTAAGGGGAGTTTTTTCAAGGCGGTTTGAAGGTCATTTTCCATTCGTGCCATTTCGATCTTTTCTTTCTTGTCTCTCCTTTTCGCTTGAGAGATCATGTGATCCAGTTCGAACAGTTTTCTCAGGATTCCCTTGATGACAGGAGATTCGTTACTGGTTATCAGCAAAGGGTTTCCGAAGATTTTGACAGCTTTGCTGACTCTTTTGAATTCTTCATTAACGTCTTTTACTATTCTTTCCCTCAAACGTTGCATGTCAAAACTTTTTAACTCATTCAAAGTGAGACGTTTCTGCGTATCAAAGACAACCACTTCTTGATTCTCCCATCCTTCGTATGGGTTTGGAGACTGATCAACGTAGAAACTCGATCCTTCAATAATGAAATTCCCAATGTTCTTTGACACAAGATCAACACAAAGGTAAGCACAAGGATTAAGAAAATGTTCAGGCCAATGAACTGAACGCCCTTTGGACAGACCGAAGAATCTCATCAGATTTCTTTTGACCTTGTTATATTTCAGTCGAATCATGCCATCTCCAACTTTGCCGATGGAAGCTACTTCCAGAAACAGAACACTGCTATTTCTCAGCTGAATTCGGTAGTCTGGATCGGTGGGGGTCATTCTGATTTCCACTGTTCTTTCAATATCGATCCCTGACGGTTTGATCATTCTCACGAATTTGTTTCTCCGCAGAACTTCTGATGCTATTTCTTCGGCAAGCCATCCGATTACTAGGTTCTTGGTTTTCTTAAGTTTGGTTCTTTCACCAACCCTTTGTCCTAGTTTTAGTTTAGATAGGAGGAGGCTGTTCGGTTTCATCTCAAAAGTCTTTCTGAAAGTGGATGTGACCCCCTCTTTTAGAAGATGCTTGGAGCTACCCCATTTTTCCAAGTGCTTTACTATCGGATTCGGCAAATTCAAGTTCTTCGAAACGGTTTCAATTACTTCCTTCAAGGTAGAAGTTTCTGTAAGATCGTCCACCACTGTCAACCCATCCGTAATCTGCAGACTCGTTGCTTATCATTTTCGGTGAATTTCGTCAGACCAAAAGCAGGTGACGCAATCTATGCCATAAGCTTTTAATTCATCTGTTCAATATGTGTATTCGGTGTGTCTTTTGAGACACAAAACTGGTAAAGAGATCAAAAGAGTACAAGTGACTTTCAGTTCAGGCCAGTGGGAATTGATTCAGAGGTTCCGCGGAATGATGGGCGAAGATGATGCCGAAATCATAAGAAGCATCGTGGTCTCTTGGCTTTCTGAGAAATCTGTCATCTCATCTGAAGTAAAGGGGAAAGGGAGAGCAGAGAGAATTGAGTAAAAAATATAGAAGTGTATCTCTCTTTTCGGGTGCTGGCGGATTTGACAATGGATTTCAGGCGACTGGCAGGTATGATTTGCTTGTTGCTAATGACATAAAAGATTCAATGGTCAGAACTTATAGTGTCAACTTCAGAGCAGAAAAAGTCAACTCTGTCCAGCCTAACATTTTTCCACAGGTCGTGTTGAATGATATTTCGACGCTCAATTTCAACACTCTTGAAGATCTTAACGTCGATGTAATTGTAGGCGGGCCTCCTTGCCAGGATTTCTCAGTGCTCAGATCTTCCACAACAGAGAGATCGGGAATTATGGTGAAGCGTGGACGATTGTACGGGCACTTCGTCAGAGCTCTTGTTGATCTTCAACCAAAGGCTTTTGTTTTTGAAAATGTCCCTGGACTTGTGACTGCTAACCAAGGGGTTGCTTACAATGCGATAGTCAAGGATCTCTCTCGATTGAATATTCGTTGGGATGAAGTCAAGCAAGCAATCGGAAACAATAACATTGAGCGATCCGAGATCAAAGACTACACAATCGTATTCAATGACGTAGTCAATGCTTCTGATTTTGGCGTTCCGCAAGCAAGAAGAAGACTATTGATTATTGGGCTTCGCGAGGATTTGACGGGCAAGCAAGATCCATTGATGCTTTCATCGAAATTCGACAGATATCTCCGCAGAAAGGGCGTTTTTGAAAAATACCCGCTGACCACAATGGAGACATTTGAAGGAGCAACCATTCCGAATCTCCAGGACAGATATGTCGAGGTCATCAAAGAATACGAAGGAATATGGAATGAAGTCAAAACACCTAGAGCATCTCGTTGGAGAAGTGAGATTTGGGAAAAACTGAAATCAGATGCGGTGAAAGACTATTTAATGATGAATAGCGTTAGCGATTCCCCTCCAAATGAACTGGAAGAGGCTTTTGATTCACATGAAGTTCTTCTAAGGGAGCTTGGATATTTCGGATCAAAAGTCACCGAGCTTAAGGTGGCGGATGGCAGCAATGATGCCGTTAAGGAAAGGTCGGAAGTCGTCGAGAGAATGCGAATGATCCCTCCGGACGAGAACTATAGCTTCTCAGCGGGGTCACCATATGAACTCAGAGGAGGAGGCGTGAGTCAAATTCACAGAAGAGTCCATCCGTTGAAACCTTCTTACACTGTTGTAGCTTTCGGAGGGGGCGGCATGGCCATGTACCATTATAGGAGATCTCGTTCGGCTTTGACAAATAGGGAAAAAGCGAGACTCCAGACCTTCCCAGATGCCTTCAGCTTCACGGGCAGTTATTCAAGTATGAAAGCAGAGATAGGAGAGGCAGTGCCACCATTGTTGGCGAAGCGAGTGGCTGGTGCATTAGCTCAGACGTTGGATGAACTTGAATGAACATGCTATGAAGTCCAACGCTTGAGCCCTTCATCACGAGAAGCTGAAAGACCCAAGGGCATATCCAGTTTGCAGAATTTGATATGTTTAATTGCAGCGTTCCTTAGAGTGAGTGCCAAGACTTTCGCCTGAAGTTGATTTGCCGGATGGTTTGGATCTGTCTTGTCAAGTCTCGCATCTATTTGGGCACCATTTCCAGCCTTTCTCTGAATCCACAAGAAATCGCCGAACTTGATGTTTCTTCCGAAATCAATGCCTGATTTCTCAACATCGCTTTTGATGAATTCTATTATATCGTCCATTCTGAAAATGTATAGCGACTTTTCTACTTCATACTCCATCACAGCAAAAAGTCGCAGATCGGTTTCGCCTCTTCGAAAGACCTCTTCCAAAATCTTATGGAGGTTGGACATGAAAAACTTTTGTATGATTGGTTGGTTTTCATGTCTCACGAGGTCTGCATATGTATGTCTCGCCTTCTCCATTATACCTCTCCACAACGTATCTCGAACTTCATCAGGCATGTTAAGTGCATTCTTCCATGAAGAGCAGAGTGCTCCGTCCTTGTCGAGCCATCTCCTGTCGAGATGATCGTCAGGCCTCCCAGGTTTTACAGATTTAAGGCTCAAGCCTATGCGTTTGGTGTGATCGAAAATTGTTATGTCGGTCTTGTGTCCGCGGCTTCCCTTTGTTGCTGTTATATTCTCAGACACGGAAACTGTCAGTTGTTCATTGAGGCACTTGACAAAATCCTTAGCAAACCCCTTATCGTGATTGATCCTATAAACTAGGGCATTTTCTCCTCTATCGCCTATTGTTCCTTCTTCCACACATATCGCCCCAACCCTCCATTACCTGAAACGGTTAATAACATTTGAGCAAGAGAGAGTGTTCCCAGTTCTTGAATCAGTCGGAGGCCCTTTGAATCGCAAATGGAGTGCGTTACACCATGTCGCAGACAGTCTTCGCTTTCACGAATTTTGCAAAAGGCACTCTTAATTTGCTTTGAACAAGACATTTTCCTTCTCGAAAAATCGGATCTTTCAGTGCGTCTGCGTATGCTAAGTCATATATCGTGTAGTACTCTTTCTTCCCCCATTTCTCATTCTTCGGAAGAAGACCTATGAGATCATCTTTACCGACCTTGACGCATATGTTCTTAACTCTACCGACATGAGTAATTGCACCTTGATGGTAGAAAGCTAGGAAGGCCGCGTGCTTCGCTCCCTTTCTCCATGGGCGGATATACCTCTTCTCTTTCAAAGCTCTTTCAAGAGACGCCGCTTTCACTGGCACGACCATTACGCCGCCTTCAAAATGTAGTCCATTCATGACGATATATGGCTGGCAATCGCGACATACGAAGACCTCTCTGGTCTTAAGCCTAAGAAAATCGCCCTTTCGTTTATCTTTGCCACAGAGTTCGCATATCATCTGAAAACACTTGATTCTCAGGTTATATTGGCAGAGCTAGAGGATTTATTTTTTGTCATTAACGCACAACAAGTGTTCTCTAGGACTTGCCCTGAATCTAAACGGGATAAAGCCTTTTCAACGCGTTCGTACGATACTAGTTTGGGAACTCATGCCAGACGTATTCGACAAAACGACTCGCAGCAGAATAATGTCTAAGATTCGTTCAAAGAATACGAAAGCGGAGATAGCTCTCAAAGAAGCACTCATTAGAAATGGGTTGGGCAATTTCGAAATGCATTATGGGATTATGGGAAGACCAGACTTTGCATATGTGAAAGAAAAGGTAGCTGTTTTCTGCGATTCCATGTTTTGGCATGGCAAGAAAAACATCCCTCAGACAAACAGGGATTATTGGGTCCCGAAACTTGAAAGAAACATTGCACGAGATAAAGTAGTCACAAAAACTCTTCGAAAAGAGGGTTGGAGAGTAGTGAGATTGTACGAAAATCAAGCACTTAGAGACCCTGACAGATGTGCTAGGAAAATAGGCAAGATTCTGAAATTGGTTTCGTCACCTGAGACATAGAATCGAGAATTGCGTGTGCACTTCGTGCGAAGCAACTGAAAAATACTTCTCATTGCATGTGAATACGCATGAAAAAGTTGTGCACTAAAGGGTCTTTTATTCTTAAGGACAAAGAGCGTTTCTTCAAGGTCATTGCTGTGAAGCCTGTTGGAAGCAATAGACATGCGTTTGATTGTCGAGATCTTGAATCTAAGTCAAACATAGTCCTAACGTTTACGATGTCTGGGTTGATTGAAGCACTGAATAAGGCATCTAAGTTTATGAAACGCCCGGAAGACATGTTATTGTTCGATTTGGACAACGGTGGCCTGTGGAAAGTTATCCCTAAAGAGCAATATGAAAAAATTGCGAAGTGACTCCTACAACGTTTTCTAAGGAGGTTTCTCTCATATGTGTCCTCAGCTCTTCGGTGTTCTTGAAAGCGTGTGCTGGGTTTGCCAAAAGCTACGATTACTTCTTAAGTACTGCCATACATTTTTAGGAAATGGGCAATTCATAGAAGCTACGGGGTAGCAACTGAGGATGTGCGATAATGCCGATTGAAGAACAAACCCGCGCGAACCTGGAGAAAATAACTGCAACATTAACGAAACGTGAGGAAACATTTGAGAAAGCCGTAATCGGTTTCGTCCTTTCAAGAAATGAACGAACCGAATGGAGGGTTTGCTTTGGCCAGATAAACTTCCGGGGAAAGGCAGAAATTCCAGCCGACGATAGAAGATATGACTATGGAAACTTCATTTTAGTCAAAAAGACTGTGGAGATATCGGATGCTATCAAATTTTTGCTTTCAGTGTTAGAAAATCAAGTTTTGAAGTTTGATGATTTCCCGGAAGTGCCTATAAAAGCTCACATCCATGAAATGAGATCGCTGCCGAGTCGCAGTCGCTTTGGTTATGCCTCGAACGAATGGCCAATGCTTTATGCCTATGCAGAAATCGATAGTTTAACAAAGGGAGAATTTCCTTGGGACGCACTGTCAAAACTGGGATTGCCATTGTATCCGAGTGGCATGGAAGCAACAAATAGCTTTTTTGAATTAAAGATCCCGAAAGATTGGCATTCGTTGGACAGTCGTATCGAACTTCGCGTACCTGACTATCGTGCCAGAATCAAAAGTTTGCGATTAGTCGGCAATAAAATGACCCTTGAAGTGGAAACCAAAGAGATCGCTCAAAATGACTTGCGTGCGAAATTTTACTGCAAGAGTGGAGACAACGTTTACCTATCAAATGATGTGCCTTTCGAAAATTGCAGGGCCAATTTCATAGCCGATGAAGAGCCGACTTTGGTTGAGGCTCATGTTCTCTCCGTATTGGATGAAGGTAGCATTGACAGCAGAAAGTTCGATTATAGATCTCCATCAAAAGAAGACGGCGTAATAATAGAGAACAGCGAGGTACAACTGCTGGACATGATAAACAAAGGAGAAAACGAAAACGTGGAATTCAAAAGAGAGCTCGATGCTAAAGAGTTCTTGGCATCAGTCGTCTCATTCGCCAACACCCGCGGCGGCACTATTTTTCTTGGAGTTGACGACAATTGCCAAATCAAGGGATTTGGTGAAGAGGTTAAAGCCAAAATCGATGATCTCATTCATGGCAACTGTGATCCACCAATCGAGGTGCACGTTCATCGGCAAATCATTCAGAGCGGTATTCCAATAACGATTGTGGAGATTCCAGAAGGCGCAAACAAACCTTACATTCTGAACAATAGAGGGATATTCGTTAGGCGAGGAAGTTCGGACAGGCAAATAAAGAGAATCGAACTAGACGACCTTATCGACAAGAAGAATCAGCCAAACTCCTCGTTTCGCTAAGTAACAGCAGAGGGTTTCAAAATTCAAGAAATGTTGCGAACCTGAGCGACACTTTGCCGTGCAGAAGATTTGCTCTAACTCTCATCGAAAAAACTCCCAAGCGACCACTGACCAGGCTAACCTGCAAATTACTAAATCGAAGTAGTCTGTAACAGATCAGGAGATTTCTTTCACTTGAGCGAGCCCGAGACAAATCATAGTTGCAGCACAAGGCGAGCGTGCGCGTTAATCTAACAAACTTCATACACTTTGAGTTGGTTTTTCCCAGAACAGGTAGGATTTTGTTTGCATCAAGACGCCACAGATTTTGATCAAACTGGCAAGCTTGGGCAAACTGATGTTCAGAACATTCTTTTGATAGTTTTCCTTTGTTCCAAAGGGCAAATCACAGGCAAACGATTTCCTAAATCGACCGTGACTATGGGCGACAAATTCCCCTCTTATTCTCGCCAGATTCTCCTCGCTCAGCATCTTAAGCCTTGACAATACGTAGCCTTCGCTACTCAGCAGATGAACGTTGAATCCAAGTTCCTCAAGCGTTTCAACTATTCTCAGCACTCCGTCGGATTTTGGCTGCTCAGCCACTTTTTTCATTCCTGCTTTTTCCGCAAACGGATTGTATTTTGACATGACAGCAATCATTTCAACCCAGCAAGTCCCGCACAAGCCAACAGTGTC
>Ga0315296_10000678_pt1 | contig 30637 bp, 28 predicted proteins | sample YL17G14_18_MG_FD_203921 | JGI IMG/M metagenome (GOLD analysis project Ga0315296, IMG submission 203921) | Sediment microbial communities from Yellowstone Lake, YNP, Wyoming, USA - YL17G14_18 | ecosystem: Environmental > Aquatic > Freshwater > Lake > Sediment | place: USA: Wyoming | collected... | reverse complement strand
GCCTGACAGAATTCTTTATGCACGTCCATTCCTATGTATAGCATGGCCTCTCGCCTCCAATCTCGTAATGCGGGAAAACCGCGATCTTACGAAATGGCGAGTGGCCTCTTCTACATACCATCCTTTTTCATTTTCACCCTTTCTCATCTTTTCTTATCCAGTGACTTTGGTGGCTCCAAATCTCCTTTTATCCTCTCTTCTTAGAAGGAAAAGGGGATTGTGGAGGGGCTACTAACCTCTCCTTTTCGATACCCTTCTCGAGATGCCATTCTGGAAGGACATTGCACCTTTCTGAGCCGAGCCAGTCGTAAATGTGGATAGAAATCCCCTTCGGTCCACCATGATCATAGGAAAGAACCTTGAACAGGAAGCGGCCGCTCTCAGAAAAGGAGATATCCAAGGCAACTATTGTCCCTTGGATGCAATCGGGCAAGCATGATGCGACAAGGAGGTGGTATTCTCACGGTCGGTGGGCACTGGTTCTTGCGCTTGTTGGTATCGCAATCCTCTCTTTCGTGGTTGTGACACGGGGTACAATCGGTGCGTGGATGTTGTGGATCGCCGTTCCATTCCTGATGATAAGCCTAGGATACTTTTATGTGATCAATGCGCTCCCAGTCTTCTGGGGCAAGAGTGCGGATAGTCAATCGGAGACAGAACAGCAGGAAAAAACACGCGAGGAATGAAGACCATCGCTGAATTCGGCTTTGACCCTAGCTCTTGCTGATTGACATCGCAGCTCGGTCGCCTGGCCTGTCAAGAGCCCAAATTCCACCCGGTCCACCATGATTCTCGGAAAGTTTCATATCGCATTGAAGAGCTGCTAGGAATCGAGGAAATGACGGTGAAGTGCCCGATCTGTGGCGCGGCGAATCATGAATCCGCCAGTTACTGCTCGTCATGTGGGAACCGGATACCGAGGCCGCCCCCGTCTCCGCCCGCGCATCAGTTCGCCGTTGTTGCGTTGGGTCTCTTGGCTGGGTCCTGCGTTGGTCTTCTTGTGGGTGTCATGAGTCAGTATTATCCGGGCCCTCCGTACCTTCCATACCTGGTTTTGATATACGGACTGGGAGCGTTTGTTGTTCTTGTGTGCAATCTTGAAAAGCGCCTATTTCCTTCGAAGATGAGGGTGTATCTTACTCCCTTCTCCGTCGCATTCGCTGCCGCCTACTATTTCTTGTGTTTCGGGTATTTCTACGTTCGCGCGGTTTGAAGGATAGGAAATGGGACGCCGAATGCGCCAGAAGAGTATCCCAAGACGCTGAGGATTGGGATGCGTTCTGATCAATCTAGTCATCGACAGGAGCATCTCTGACTTTGTCATCGTCGGCGGGGCTATCCCCAGCGCGCTGCTTGGGCCGCACGAGCAACCGAATCCCCAAAGTGCCTGTCACGAGAGCGATTAGTCCGATTCCCGCAGCGGGCATGACCCAAACAATGTATGCGTTGTACCCTGTCGAACCAAGTTCTTCACCGGCGGCCGAGTTGTTCATGAATTCGTCGGAGCTCCGGCTCGGGAACAGACTGTTCCCTAGATCGTGAGCAAGTCCAGCTGCGATCAGGAACGCGACCACCATCACCAGAATCCACGTGCATGACAGCAGCAGGATTATTCTCGTGTTCTCGCCCGGGGAGAGTATGTCTCGGGCCTTCCACGAGAGCCCATAGTAGACGAACCCATGGTCCTCAAACCTCTTGACCAGCCCACCCTCTTCCATCTTCTTCAAATGCCTGTGAACTGCGGCCTTGTCTATGTTGAGGGATTCAGAGAGCTGTGTCAATGTCCTTCTCATCGGTTGAAGGGCCCTCAGGATATCTAGCCTCGTGTCTGAGGCGAGCGCGAACAGCGATTTCTTGTCCAATTCCACGCGCATCTCGTCTGCTCCGATACGGAATACGTGGTTCTGAAACATTAATCTCGCTCTCCGGCACGCCTAGGGAGCTGCAACCGTTGTCCCATCGTCGTAGGTGGCGTACATCCAGGATGGAACGTAGTACACCAGCGATCCGACCTCGGAGAGGTCCAAGAGGGAGTTCACTTTGAGGAGGGAATACGATATCGTGTACAGATAGTCCCCAATGAATGCGGACCTCTGAACCCAGCCAGACCAGTAGTAGGATGGCATGTCATGCGTGACGAACCCCCTCAACGAGATTCCATCCTCGATGGAGACTCTGAACACGTAGGCACCCGAGGTGTACTTCGCACCATACGTGTCATTGAAGATGGTGTAGCTCTCGACTGGTATTACCAAGAGCTCCTTGGACAGGTCGAACAGTACTGCCTTGTGATCCCACCCTGCGAGAGAATATGATGTTGTTTCGAGCACGAACTTGCTCTGCTCGACCGGGTTCATCGGGTCCGACACATCGAACAGCGAGATCTTCACCGACCAGTTCTCCTGTCCGATTCCGAGCACATGTGTTTCATCCACTGGGTGGAGATACGTTGAGAATCCCGGCATCACGAGCTCTCCGAGCACCTTGGGGTTCGTCGGGTCACGCAGGTCGATCACGAAGAGTGGGTCAATCTGTCTGAACGTCACGAGGTACAGAATATCGCCAATGAACCTCGCGGCATAGATGCTTTCAGAGGGCGCGAGATCCGTCAGCACTCCAACAATCGTCAGGTTCGCGCCAAGAACGTAGACGCTGTTCAAAGACTCCGATCCCCAACCAGTCGTCGTGGCGACCCTGAGGTTGCCTGCACTCTCATCCATCGAGAACTGGTTCAGTAGCCAACCTTTCACTTCCCCTCTCGCCACTGGTTCCATGGACAGCTCGTCAACGGCCAGCTTGTATATTGTTGTCCGAGTTCCGGATTCATCCTCCGGAGTGGCCGTATCGTTAACGAGAATCACATCGCCCGACCACTTCTGGAAGGAGACATACAACGACTGGTGGGACATGTATACCGTCGATGCGTATCCTGCGATTATCGACTTGCACTCGGAATCTCCGTTCGTGATGTCGACCGCCAAGACATTCACGAACGCGCTTGGGTACACCGCTGTCGGGTCGTACATTATGTTGCTGAGCTCCAGGTCGCTGCCGACGCCGTTCTGCCACAGCTTAGGGACGAGGACCTGGTCGTTGTACTGCCAGACATACGCCTGGTCGATCAGGTAAACGAAGTCGCCTATCATCCTGGCGGTTGTCGGATATCCCGATACACCGACGGACATCTCGAGTCTTGGATCGGATGCGTTCGTGATATCGAACACATACACCGTCGCCCTCGGCTCAAAGCTCGCGGGCTGAATGTAGACAGACGCATCCTCCCTGACTATCCATGGATAGTAGTTCTGAAGGTAGCCAATCACAATCAACTTGCCCGGATACACAAATAGACCTGAGATCCAGACCGTTGAGTTCTCCTGTGCGGTAGCTTCGAGGTCCTTGGCCTCGATGACAGAGACGTTCCTGAGGTTCTCAGGGGGGTAGGCTTCGACGATGCTCACACGGTCACCCGAGGATATGTAGAGAAATCGTCCGTCTGTTTTCATTGTGTCGTCCTCATCCACACCCTGGACCTGAACATTAGTCTTCGAGTAGGGAGTCTGTGACCTGGCATCCGTCGAAGTGGCTCCTTCGTTCATCGCGTACTCGCTGCCATTCCCGTAGAAGAGCCGCGAGTCGCGCGTGCTCTTGAGATAGGAAGAGAGCTCTTCGTAGCTTCTGAATGTCGAGAGAAAACTGTCGGAAAGAGTGTTCGGGTGGTTGGCCATTACCAGCGTGATTGCACCTGCAGAGACGGCCGTGACCGCGATAGCCAATGCCATGACAGCCTTGAGCTTCGAGTTCATATTGATCGTCATCCAATTGGACCCGATGCTATATCAAGGCAGTTACCTCGTTGACCGAATAGTCAATGGGCTTCCTGTCGCGGGGATGTGCATAGAAAGCAGGAAAGGGTTTCTGGCAGTAGTTCAGCTCTTCTTCGCCAATCTGGAGATGACGATGACAGCTCCGGCCATCCCGAGTACAGGTACGATGAAGGTCGGGAACTCCGGTATCGCGGTCGAGCTGAGGGTGTAGGTATTGTGGTCGTATGGCGCCTTTATTCCGGTGTTCGACGAGCCTCCGAAACCGCCCACGACCGCCCAGACGTTGACGTCGACAGATCCGCTGACAGGGGCCGTCCATGTGAAACTCCAGGTCTGAGTACTCATTGGTGACACCGCGTCGTTCGCGGATGCCTCGAGCGCGTTGTTGATTTCGACATTAGGATCGACCGGAGATCCAAGAGTTAGTGTTCCCCCGCCCGAAGACAACAGGAAGTCGAATGCGTTCTCGTTGACGCCTGCTCCGTCGGGGTCGGATACTGTCACGGTGATTCTGTAAACGCCTCCCGGAGTGTATTGACCAGCTGGAAGACCTGTGACCGTGATGAAATCGCCAGCCGTCGAATGGCAGCCACTGCAAGCCTGGTTCTCAATGTTTGGTCTCGCCAAAGAGTTGTTGATGGGAACAAACGCCACAGCGATAACAGCTATTGCCGCCAGCGCGATGAAGAAACCGATGTGTTTCTTATGAGAGGAGCGCTTCGGTTTTTGCCTCGGGCGTGCTTCCCTTGCCAGAGTACCCGTCATTCCCCTCCCACCAATCAAGCTGTTCTCCAGTCCCCTGCCCTTCTCGATCGTCATGGTGATAAGCCCTCCAGCCATTCGTTTCCGTCCTGATTCTTGGGTTATCACGCCCGAACGTGAACATCATATATAACACTGTTACCTTACATTTTCGAAACGAAGTCGCCGAGAGCGCGACTCAAGACCAGATCCCTCGTATCAGGCTGTGTCCAGCACGCCTCTGAGCCTCTCGACGATTTCCTTTGACTGCTCATCTGCAGGCACGACCTCAATCTCACCAGGTCCGGAGGCGCCAAGGCCAAGCTCCACAGCCCGGCGGATCTGGTCATGCTTGAAGATGGGCTTTCCCTCGATCTTGTTGGTCGTGCCATGCATTTTCAGAGCGGCCAGGCCAACAGCGTCGAGTGCGACCCTGTCCGTGGAAGCGAAAGTCAAGTCCGCCTTCCATTTGCTCCCGGTTATCGGCCCTCCGGTGTAGAAGGCTTCGACGCCATCCATGACCGCGAGGGCCGGACTGTATGCATAGTTCATCTCCGCGATCATGTTCCGCTGGTTGATGACCGACGTGTGCAGTTCCGTCATGTTGCTCCTGTGGACCATGCCCGTAGTTAGCTTGAGAGACATCGTGAAATGCCCGCCATACTGATGGGTCTTCAGGCAGCATAGGCCAATCACTGCATCCGCCTCAAGAACCGGCTTGGCGAAGTAGAATCCCTTTCTCCAGTGGCTTCCAGGAGGGTCGACCTTGACATACCGATCCTTGGGCATCTCGTCGAGTATGAGGCATTCGAACCCCATCTTGGCCGAGAGGTCGAACGCCCCTTTCTCCATGAAGACCTTGCTCGTCTTCGCGGGGCCGCTCCTGTCGGCGAGAGTCACCTTTCGAGGTCCCTGTGCCATGATCAGTTCCATCATGGTTCGGATCGTGTCGATGTGAGATGATCCAGGCGGAGGATCTGCCGTGTTGAAGTTCGGCTTCACGAGGACCGTTTTGCCCTTCAGGTCAGGCATTCCCAAGGATTCCACGACCTTCCTAGTCCCAATCTCGCGGCTCGGATTGTGCGCAACTGCCACCTTGAATGTCGCCATGTGATGAGCTTCCTCCCGGAAGTGACAGAGTACCCTGAGCAAAAGGAATACATTACCTTTGTGCAAGACTCGCTGTCAAGGCCAACTCGACCGCCTCCTTTGGCGTCTTCGCCTCGATGAGGTTCGGAATTGGCTTGTTGTGAGCCTTCTCGAGCTTCCAGGTACTCAGCCCGATGACGATCTTTCCGAGATGCAGCGCGTGTGCTATCTCGGATAGTGTTCCGAACTCTCCCCCGACGGCTATGATAACATCCGCGGTCTTGACCAGCATAACGTTCCTTCCGACACCCATGCCAGTGACGATCGGTATCTGGACGAAGGGGTTCGCGTCATCCTTGTTGTCTGAAGGAATGATCCCTATCGTCAGTCCCCCCCGGGTCCTTGCTCCCCTGCAGACCGCCTCCATGACGCCACCCATGCCGCCGCACACAACAGCCGCGCCGTGCCTGGCTATCTCCGAGCCGACCTCCTCGGCCAGCTTCTGGATTTCCTTGTCGGCGGAGCTCGAACCTATCACGCCTATGATCCTGAATGCCACGTTTGTACCATATCGCTATCACTGTTCATAAAGCGAAGGCCAGGGACATCCTCACAATCGGGGTTTTCCAGCGACATGTTTATTAACTCACCTAGGCGATATTCGTGCCCGATAATCGGAGGGAACCCCCCGGATGCCAGATATTAGAGAGAGAGTTGAAGAAGACAGAGGCATTTTGAAGAAGATACAGAACGTCATACCCGGATTCCGGGGATACCGGAGACGGGAGGACCTCAGGGACGCGGACAGGATGCTCCGGTCCCAGCTCGCCGAGAAGCTCGGCAAGCAGAGGAATGGGCTTGAGGAGTGCCGGGCTTTGCTTGTCCAGAACAACGCCTTCTCCGAGCTCGATATGGTCGGAGGCATAATCAGTCACTTCAAGAAGGTCGAGGGCGTCATCACCCATGCGGAGATGGGCTACTCAGGCCTGGTGGCCGATATCGCGATCAAGGAGGAGGAGCTCGACAAGGTCTACGAGTTCGACTACGCGATGATCGAGCACACTGCTGCGATCGGTGCGAGCATCGATTCCCTCAAGAACTCGATCATGGCGGCTGAGAACAAGATCGTCCGGAAGGATCTCATGAACATCAAGGCGAGGATAACCGATTTCGAGAATCAGTTCGACAGAAGGTCCAAGGTCATGGAAGGCACGGAGGTGTGATGAATGAGCCTGATAGGTGCTGAGACATTCAAGTGGGAAGATGCGGACAAGCGGCAGAACATCATGTACCGCATGCCAAGGAACATCAAGTTCAACGACAACATCGTCGTTCGAGAGGATGAGATGGCAGTGTTCTTCAGGGATGGTAAGGCGCTGGCCTACATCGACCGCCCTGACAGGTACGCGCTGACCTCTCTGAACGCGCCCATTGTCGGGGCCATCGTGAAGTTCCTCTCGGGCGTGCAGCAGCAGGCGGAGGTCGTATTCCTCCAGAAGCGCGCGTTCGACGGCAAATTCGGCAGCAAACAGGCGTATCAGTTCAGGGACGCGGAGTTCGGGATGGTCAACCTGAGGGTCTTCGGCGAGTTCAGGTACAAGGTGGCATCTCCCGAGAACTTCGTGAACCAATTCGTTGGTACATTCAACTTCGCCACGAGCGCTGAGGTCGAGGAGAGGCTAAAGGAGCAGGTCGTCATCCTGATCTACGACTCCCTTGGTGACATGAAGAAGGAAGGCATGGGAGTCGCAGACATAGCATCCAACCTGACGAACATAGAGCAGACGGTGCTTGCGAGAGTGAAGGACCACTTCGACCTGTACGGAATAACGATAGACAAGCTCTCAGGACTGTACATTTCGCTACCAGAGGAGGTCCAGAAGGCAGTTGACCTGAAGTCCTCGATGACCATCCTGGGCGCGAACTACATGCAGTACCAGACAGGACAGGCCATGCGCGAGGCGGCAACAAACCCATCAGGCGGCGCCGCCGGAGTGGGCGTTGGCCTGGGCGCGGGTATCGGCATGGGTTACCAGATGATGGGGCAGATAGGGCAGGGGCAGGCGGCACCGGGTGTGGCGCCAGCTCAGGCGGCCACTGCGGCCGCAGTCATGATAGCATGTCCGAAGTGCGGCACCGCGAATCCGCAGGGCAACAAGTTCTGCGCATCCTGCGGTGGCAAGCTAGGACAGAAGACGGTCCCGTGCCCGAAGTGCAAGGCTGAGGTGCCGGAGGGCACCAAGTTCTGCCCCGAATGCGGAGGCCCCGTCTCGGCTACTGTGAAGTGCAAGGCGTGCGGAGCCGACGCGCCTGCAACATCCAAGTTCTGTCCCGCGTGTGGGAAGACGCTCTAACAGGCCGGATTTGGCTGCTTTCAAACCCTTTTGTCAATTCCCATAAGGAAGTGAACTAGCTTGGCAACTGTCAAGTGTCCGAAGTGCGCAGCCCCAGTGCCGTTTGACACAGGGGTTAAGTTCGTCAAATGCCCGTATTGCTCGTCGCAGGTGTACATCGACAGGACCGGTGCTGGGTTCTACTATGCACTGCCGTTCGTGATCGATGAGAACAACTCTGTGGGAGTCTTCAGGCGATGGGCCGCAGGATCCACGAAGGCGAAAGACCTGGACAAGCTCGCCCAGGTGGCCGGGGTCAAGAGGGTCTACTTCCCCGTCTACATGTTCAAGCGGGACATCAACGGCGTCGAGCAGGTCTTCATCGAGACAGCAGGCTCCACCACTCTTCCCGGATTGCACAGTCTGAAGGTGCCGGCGGGCGACCTGAAGATTCTCGACGCGTCCTTCGACACGAAGGGCGCGGAAATGGTCAAACCGGACATCGAGATGATGTCGTACATGAACACTCTTCCGGGGAAGCCAAAGGAGCAGGCGCTCGTGTACTTCCCGATCTGGAAGATGGACTACGTGTTCAACCAGAAGAGATACGAGGTCGTCGTCGACGCGTCCTCGGGAGAGGTATTCTCCTCTGAGTTCCCAATGAGGAGCTCGAGCGCTTATGTCATCGTCGCCGTTGCCGGGTTCTTCGCGTTCGTCGGGGAGGGCGTGCTCGCTACGAGCATGTTGCTTCCTGCAGTTGGTCTGATGGTTGCGACGGTGGTCGGCATTTTCGTCGCCGCTCTCTTCGTTGCGAGGAGGATGTGATCATGCCTGATATCTCAGTTGGATTGAACTGTCCCGCATGCGGTGGCGCGCTGGCCGTCGCAGAGGGAGAGAGCACGGTGATCTGCCAGTACTGCAACTCGACACTGTTCGTCGAAGGTGACCAGGGAGTGACGACAATCGCCTTCAAGAACAAGCTCCTGAAAGACAACGCAGCGGGAGCATCTCATTCTTGGTGGGCGAAGATGCCCAAGGCGCGCGATTTGAAAACCACGGGCAAGATCGTGGAATCGTATCCGATATATCTGCCATTCTGGAGGGCCGTAACCAGAGTTGCTGGATGGATATGCGGGTACGAGGAGCGAAGGCACACCGACAAGGACGGCCATGTGACAGTCGAGAAGATCTACATGGAGCGTATGATCAACCAGGACTATGTGTTCTCGGAGATCGCGTGCGATCCCGGAGACCTCGGGATACGTTCCCTCAAGAACTTCATGGGGGAGACGAGCTTCGCGGACTTCGACATGATACCGACCTACGAGGCCACGACAAGCAAGGACAATGCAGTGGAGAAGGCCAAGACGAACGCTCTCTCGTCGGCCAAGGCGTCCGCTCGTGTGCCCCATGTTACCTTCGAGAAGCTGCACGTGATTCCCAAGAGGCTCAGCATGATTTACTATCCAATCTGGGTCGTGAGGTATAACTACAAAGACAGGATGTATTTCGACACCGTGGATGGAGTGAACGGGCAGGTCCTATCTGGACGAGCGCCTGGTGATCCAATGTTCCAGGCACTGGCCGCCACTGCAGGTGCCTCTGTCGGCGGCCTGATCGCAGCTGCAGGTATCATCTTCTCGAGCGGCGAGAGTCTCGAAATAGCTGCCGCAGGAGTCGTCATCGGCTTCATAGTACTCTATGTCGCCTACAGATGGTTCAGGCACGGCTCCGAGGTTATCCAGGGCGAGTTCAAGGAGAAGAAGTCCCTGAAGTCGGCGCTCAGTCAAGTGCAGCAGGTCACGAAGTCTCTGGAGGGATTGAGATGAAGGTCATCCAGGTCAAGTGCCCGTCGTGCAACAGCCCTCTCTACATGAAGCAGAAGGACAGCGTGTTCTACTGCGACAAGTGTAACGTGATGCATGTCCGGGACAAGGGTGTCGAGAAGATCGATTTCGAGATCGGCGAGTTCAACCAGACCGCTCAGGGAGAAAGGGTGTTCATGCCCTTCTGGAGGGTCTATGCGAACCTCGTCATGCGGAACAAGAGCGTGGAGGGCGGGACCCTGTTCAAGATAGCGAGCTTCCTGAAGGGAGACACTAACACGGGGAACATCTTCATCTACATTCCCGCGACGGACGTCGACGCGAACACCTTCAAGATGCTCGCCACCAGCCTGACGACGTCCGCGCCCAGATACAGGACAAGGTTGAACTTCGGCGGAATTGCGCGACTACCTGTGGCGATTACGAAGGAGGAGGCGGCGGAACTAGCAGACTTCGTCGTCGTAACGATTGAGGCAGAGCAACCCGGCACACTCCAGAGGCTCGACTACCAGCTGACAATAAACGACACGAAGTTGGTGTACCTGCCTTTCGTCAGATCAGGAGCGGGCTTGGCTCCAGCTCTTGGATAAGAAAACCTCTTCTGCGAAACCCCTTCACTGCTTTTCACTTTCTTTTCGAGAGGAATTCTTGGACAATCTTACCGTGGTCGAACGCGAACTTCGGGAGCCTGTCAAGGGGTACCCATTCTGCCTCTTTGGCGTCGTCCCCTGCCTTCAGGATTCCGCCAATCGGTCTGAGGTGGAATACAGCTGTCACGAAATGACCTCTAGGATCCCTGTCCGGTGCTGAGTAAACACCTACCAAGTCGACTATCTCCGTCTTGAGCCCGGTCTCCTCTTGAACCTCTCGGACGACGCAGTGTTCGAGGGTCTCGCCGTAGTTCAAGAAGCCTCCCGGCAGGGCATACGAACCTCTGAATGGCTCCTTTCCTCTTCTAATGAGCGCGATTTCGTGGTTTCTGGTGACGATGCCGTCCGCGGTCACCGAGGGTTTTCGCCACCCGTTCTCAAGCTGGCTCTCGAGAGACTCTGCTTTGTTCTCGTACTCTCGCAGTATCTCTTCTCCGAAGGGTGTGAGACGAGTGAGTCCTCCTTCCTTGCCCCCTCGTGTAGATACGACAATCTCACCACCAGCATTCTGCGCGATGCGGTGAAGCACACCCCAGGCGTGCCTGTAGGACATCCCCATCTCTTTGGCCGCCTTGGAAAGCGACCCGGCGTCCTTCACTTCTCGCAGTAGCTTCGCCCTGCCATCGCTCACTATGAACCTACCATCTCGTTCCAGCCATATCTTGAGCTTGAGGTCGTACATGGCTACTCCAGCATTGGAATCTTCACCTTCATCTTCTTCGCGATCTTAATGGCCTCAGGGTATTGAGCGTCTGCATGCCTCAGGATCCCCATTCCAGGATCGGATGTCAAAACGCGCTGGATCTTGTCCGCCGCCGCCTCTGTTCCATCGGCTACGACCAGGAGTCCAGCATGAGTCGAGTATCCTATCCCCACGCCTCCGCCGTTGTGTACAGCCACAAGATCCGCTCCACCAGCAGTGTTGATCAGCGCGTTCAGCAAAGGCCAATCGGCAATGGCGTCGCTACCGTCGAGCATTCCCTCGGTTTCTCTGTTTGGTGACGCAACCGAGCCACAGTCGAGATGATCTCTGGTTATCACGATTGGCGCGCGGAGTTGTCCATCCCCGACCATCTTGTTGATTATCTTCCCGAATCTCGCCCGCTCGCCGTATCCGAGCCAGCACACGCGAGCCGGAAGGCCTTCAAACGGAACCTTGTCCTCTGCGAGCTTGATCCAGTTGACGAGCTGCTTGTTGCCCCTGAACTCCTTCATCACAACTCGATCTGTCTTGTATATGTCCTCAGGGTCGCCTGAAAGGGCCACCCACCTGAACGGTCCTCTCCCCTCGCAAAACATGGGCCTGATGTAGAGGGGCACGAATCCCTTGAAGTCGAAGGCATCCACGACGCCGGCCTTCTTCGCCTGTCCGCGGATATTATTTCCATAATCGAATACAATCGACCCTTTCTTCATGAACGACAGCATGGCTCTGACGTGCAAGGCTATGCTCTCCATCGCCCTTCTCTTGTACTCATCAGGATCGGCTTTTCTCAGCTTTGCAGCCTCTGCGACTCCTAATCCCTTGGGGATGTATCCCCCGAGTTCGTCGTGGGCGGAAGTCTGGTCCGTGACTGCATCGGGGATGATCCCCATCTCAATCAAGGATGGGTGTGTTTCAGCGCAGTTGCCCAGGAGTCCAATCGACAGAGGTTTCCTTCTCTTCCTGGCGTCTAGAGCAGTTCGGACCGCCTCGTCGAGGCTATCGAGTTTGACATCGCAGTATCCGTTCTTGATTCTCCTATCGATTCTCTTCTCATCGCACTCAACCGCGAGGCACACTCCCCCGTTCATGGTGACGGCCAGCGGTTGCGCCCCTCCCATTCCTCCGAGTCCTCCAGTAAGGACAAGCCTTCCGCGAAGACTTCCACCGAAATGCTGACGTGCGCATTCCGCGAATGTCTCATAGGTTCCCTGCAAGATCCCCTGGGTGCCGATGTACGCCCATCCGCCTGCGGTCATCTGCCCGTACATGATGAGTCCCTTCGCCTCAAGCTCATGGAACACCTCCCAGGTGGACCATTGGGGTACAAGGTTGGCGTTGGCAATGAGGACTCTCGGTGAGGCTTTCGTGGTCTTGAATATCCCGACCGGTTTTCCAGATTGAATCAGGAGAGTCTCATCCTCCTCAAGCTGCGTGAGAGATTTGACGATCGCATGATAGCAGTCCCAGTTGCGCGCTGCCTTCCCGGTTCCGCCGTAGATGATCAGCTCGTCGGGCTTCTCGGCATTCTCGAGGTTGTTCTGGAGCATGCGAAGGATCGCCTCTTGTCTCCAACCCTTACAGACGAGTCTCTGTCCTCTTCGAGCTTTGATTCTCTTCATTCGGTTCAGCATCCACAGTTGAATCGCCGGATTTTATGCTTTTGGGCGTACGGGGGGGAGATAGTTTATCAGAGGTTCAGCTCATGACCTCCGAGCCTATGTTCGACATTCCCACTGTCCTGTCCGCTGATGAGATCCTGGACAAGGCCTTCAGGAAAGCTTCGAAGGTCGACTACGAAGGTCGTACGCGGATAGATACCGTCAGAGAGACGAACATCTCGAAGCTCAAGTCCGTGAGCGACACGATAGTGTCCACCATGGGGAAGTATGTCAAGGCCTTTCCGAGCATCGACAGACAGAGCCCTTTCTATGCCGAGCTAATCGACATAACCATCGGGCGGGACAAGCTGAAGAAGTCGTTGGGTGCAATGGACTGGTGCAGGGGAAGCGTTGCAAGGATAGCGAAGGCCGCTACCAAGGACATCGCCGTGGCGAGGCACATACCGAGAATCGACGAGATCAGGCGGTCCACATACGGCAGGATATCATCGCTGGTGAAGCAGGTGAACAAGGAGCTGGCGCTTCTCGCAAAGGCGAGGAACACGATGAAGAAGTTCCCCGCGATAAACCCGGACGATCCCACTATCGTCGTCGCCGGTTCGCCCAACGTGGGAAAGAGCCAGCTCGTCGCGAGAATATCGACCGCCAAGCCAAAGATTGCAGTCTATCCTTTCACCACGCAAGAGATATCCGTTGGGACCTTCGAGAAGAAGTACTTCCGATACCAAGTTATCGACACCCCTGGATTGCTGGATAGAGACCTGAGCGAGCGCAACGCGTTCGAGCTGAGAGGGATTCTCGCCTTGAAGCATCTGGCTGATGTCATCCTGTTCATTTTCGATCCCACAGAGACATGCGGCTATCCGATGACAGAGCAAGAGAACCTTCTCCAGATGATCAAGAAGGAGTTCTCGCCCACTCCAGTCGTCGAGGTCGAGAATAAGTCCGACATGACGAAGACGAAGAGCGACAGGCTGAAGATATCTGCGGCTTCGGGAGCGGGCGTGCCGAAGCTAATCGACATCTTGGTCGAGCTCCTCAAGGCTCAGCAACGCTTAAAGACGGGAGCCCCGATTAGCTCACGGGATCGCACATATTCATCGTCCGCAGAATGATTGGAGCCGGATTGTCTGCGAGTCGTGCCAGGGGGAGTGAATGAAGACAGTTGTGTGCAGTGAATCGATGGAGGAGTACTTCTCCAACCTCCAGCGCGAGGTAGATACCTGTTACGACGTGGCCAAGCGCGCGAGGATGGTGGGCCGCGATCCCGAGACCGATGTCGAGATACCCCAGGCTCAAGACCTTGCAGCAAGGGTCGAGAAACTCTTGTTCGAATGGGAAGTCGAAGGAGTCGCATCTAGGATCCGGGAGTTGAGCAGAGATCACGACCGCGAGGAGGTCTCCATCCTTATCGCCAAGGAGTATGCTAAATTACCTGCGAAGTCAAAGGAGTTCGCGATCGAGAGGGCTGTGAGGCTCGGCCTTGCTGTCCTGACAGAAGGCATCCTCGTTGCTCCCCTCGAAGGAATCACGGGTGTCTCTATCAACAGGAATCCTGACGGCTCTGACTACCTGACTGTCTACTACTCAGGCCCGATCAGGTCGGCGGGAGGAACGGGCCAAGCGATGAGCGTTCTAATCGCCGACATAGTCCGAAGGGAGTCCGGAATCGGCAGGTACATGCCATCCAACGGGGAAGTTGAACGATTCAAGGAAGAAATCCCTCTTTACAAGTCGTGCCAGCACCTTCAGTACACTCCCACTAACGAGGAGATAGGGCTGATTGCGAAATACACTCCCGTATGCATTGACGGCGAGGGTACGGAAGACGCTGAGATCGCCGGGTTCCGTGACCTTCCCAGGATAGCCACAAACCGCGTCAGAGGCGGTGCGTGTCTTGTGATCGCCGAAGGCTTGTGCCTGAAGGCGCCAAAGGTGCAGAAGCATGTGAAGCGCCTGGGAATCGATGGCTGGGAGTTCGTGGACGAGTTCCTTAATCTGAAGAAGAAGGGCGTGGAGGATGGCGGAGCCGAGATCGCCCCGAGCACGAAATACCTAAAGGACATGCTTGCTGGAAGGCCCGTCCTGGCCTATCCATCAAGGGTCGGTGGATTCCGTTTGAGGTATGGGAGAACGAGAGCGACCGGTCTGGCGGCGCTCGGGATGAGCCCGGCTACAATGGCATTGCTCGGCGAGTTCATCGCAATCGGCACGCAGGTCAAAGTCGAGCGCCCAGGAAAGGCAGGCGCGATCACGCCATGCAGTTCTATCGAGGGGCCGATAGTGCTCCTGGACAATGGGGATCTCGTCCAGGCCAACACGATGGAGGAAGCCGAGGAGTTCAAGGGGCACCTGAGGGAGATCGTGGATGTCGGCGAGCTTCTGGTCCCGTACGGGGAATTCGTCGAGAACAACCATCTGCTCATGCCCGGAGGATACACCATCGAGTGGCACAAGGAGGAGCTGCTTGAGAAGTGCGCGCATCTCCCGGACAACTGGGAGAACCCCACGTTCGAGCAGGCACTTGCGATGTGCAGCGAGTATGGAGTATCGCTCCATCCGAACTTCAACCTGTTCTGGTCGGACCTATCAGTGGATGATGTTCAGCAATTACGCGATCGTGTCTTGGAGACATGCAGCGCTGAGGGAGATGGCGGCATCTCAGTCGCGAACGATGCGAGGACTAAGAACACACTCGAGCGTCTGGGAGCTCTTCACACAGTGGACCATGAGAAGCTGGTGATACGGAGATATGCCAACCCAATGCTTCTGGGGCTGGGCCTGAAGCTCCAGGATGGGAAGATGAAGGTGAAATCCGAGTCGGTTCCTTCTTCCAGTTCTTCTGCTATTGAATTCGTTTCGTCTCTTGCCGGTGTCGAGATCAGGCCCCGGGCTGTGACGAGGATAGGAGCCAGAGTCGCGAGACCTGAGAAGGCCAGGGAGAGGAGAATGAAGCCACCTCCCCATGGCCTGTTCCCCGTGGGAGCCAGCGGCGGCGCCCAGCGCATCGTCAATCAGGCTGCAGATGCTGGGGCGATCAGAGTCGAGCTGGGGCAGAGAGTGTGCTCCAAATGCGGGAGGAAGACGTTCCTCTCGAGATGTCAATGTGGTTCGCACACTGTCCCTACCGGCAATGTGGACATGCAGGATGTTCCGATAGGATTCTTGTTTCAATCGGCACTCGAACAACTCAAGGAGAAGCGTACGCTCGAGGTCAAAGGCGTTCAGGGGATGATCTCGAAGAACAAGACGCCCGAGGCGATCGAGAAAGGTATCCTCAGGGCGAAGAACGAAGTGTTCGTGTTCAAGGACGGCACGATTAGAGTAGACGCCACGGACGTGCCGCTGACTCATTTCTCGCCCGACGAGGTGGGCATCGATGTCAGCACAGCAAGGGAACTCGGATACTCGAAGGATTTCTCTGGCAAGGAGCTGGAAAATGGGCATCAGATGCTCGAGCTGAAGGTCCAGGACGTTATCATATCCAACGCGTGCGTTGACTACATGATTCGCACGGCCCACTTCGTCGACGACCTGCTGGACAAGCTGTACGGGATAGAGAAGTTCTACAATGTCAGCAGGAAGGAGGACCTCGTCGGCAACCTCGTCGTGGGTCTCGCGCCCCACACATCAGGTGGAGTCCTCGCGCGAATAGTTGGATTCACAGACGCACACGCTGGGTACGCTCATCCATACTTCCACGCAGCGAAGAGAAGAAACTGTGACGGTGATGAGGATTCCGTGATCCTGTTGATGGACTGTCTGCTCAACTTCTCGAGGGCATTCCTTCCAGAAAAGCGCGGAGGGCTGATGGACGCTCCCCTCGTTCTGACAACGAAGCTGGACCCGAATGAGATAGACAAGGAAGCACACAACATGGATGTCGGGTCCAGATATCCCCTGGAGTTCTACAGGGCTACCCAGAGATACGCCCACCCGAAGGAGGTCGAGTCCATGATGGATCTCGTGAGCGGCAGGATCGGGACGATTCTACAGTACGAAGGTCTGGGATTTACTCACGAGGTCGGGGACATCTCTGATGGTCCAATAGCATCCGCCTACACTGCTCTCGAGACGATGGACGACAAGCTGAGGGCGCAGATAGAGCTGGGCGTCAAGATTAGGGCGGTCGATGTGGCAGATGTAGTCCATCGAATAATCACTAGACATCTACTCCCGGACATCCAGGGAAGCCTGAAGAGCTTCACGGGACAGATGCTTCGCTGCCCGAAGTGCGGAGCGAAGTACAGGAGGATTCCTCTGAAGGGCAAATGCTACTGCGGGCACAAGTTGACTCTGACGGTTCATGAGGCGGGCGTCAGCAAGTACCTCGAGAGAGCGAAGGAGATCGGGGAGACCTTCAAAGTGCCTCAATACACCCTACAGAGAATATCCCTGTTGGAAAACTCGATCAGCTCGTTGTTCCAATCGGATAAGGTGAAGAATCCGAAGCTGGATGAGTTCGGCTAGTGGGTCATCCGGTCCACGTTTTGATGTCTTCCTGAGTCGTCAGCGGGTGCCCCTTTGACATCACTCTTCGAGAGAAGACACTTGCTCTCTGAGTCCCTCGAACCGTTCCTCCAGCATCTTGAGCCCTCGGATGAGGACATCTTTCGCGGGCAACGATCCGTCTGTCTCGAACCTAAACAGAATCTTGGATGGCATGGGTGTGACCTTGATCACGGAGGCGTCGCAGATCTCGACGCAGCTGTTGCAGAGGTTGCACTTCTCCGGGTGCTTCACGACGATCTTCTTGTCCTCTTTCGCAAGCACTCCTTTGGGACAGACCTTGACGCAGCTTCCGCCCAGGTCACACTTCGAATGCTCTATCTCGATCTTCGCGAAGTACCTGTAGCCTGCGCCGATCGCGGCCTGCCACTTCGCATGCTGCTTGCCGGTCCCGAGCTCCGCGGTAGCATAGATGAGGAGAGCCTGGTCGTCTGCCAGCTTGACTATCGGGACTAGGTCATCCTTCACCCTGAGCTTGGCGTCTCCTATTGGCTCAAGGTCACCTGAGTAGACAGTGCATGGCCCCTTCTTGTTCAAGGAGTACATGATGGTGCAGTTCGGGCAGCCTTCGCCATTGCAGGAACACTTCGCTCTGAAGTTCAAAACGTCAAGATTGGTCGGTATTGGGACGAGCCCTAGCCTGTGGGACACCATCTCGTCGAACAGCGGCGTCATGCTCTCGAACGCCACACCCTTCTCGTCCATGATCGGACCCAAGTGGAACTCCACCTGGTCTATCGCCATCTTGGGAACGTCCGATAGGATGACCCGCCTGAGAGCATTTGCGAATGTCGGATTCGTGTCTGTGATGACGAACTTGGCCCTGGTGGGCGTCATCTCGATTATGTCGATCTTCATCTAGAACCACTCTATACCCTGCGTCCCCTTCTGCCGCCCTTCTTCTTCGTCCCGTCATGAGGCACTGGGGTCACGTCTTCTATCCTTCCTATCCTGAGTCCGGCTCTTGCGAGCGCCCTTATCGCGGCCTGCGCGCCGGGTCCCGGCGATGCGGATTTGTTGCCTCCGGGCGCCCTGACCTGCACATGGATGCTGTCAATGCCTTTCTCCTTGGCAATCTCAGCGACTTTCTCCGCCGCCTTCATGGCCGCGTACGGTGAGGCCTCGTCCTTCGCGGCCTTCACCACCATGCCACCGCTCGCCTTCGTGATGGTCTCCGCGCCGGTGACATCCGTGATCGTGATTATGATGTTGTTGTAGCTGGCAAATATGTGCGCGATGCCCCACTTGCTCATTTAGGTCACTCCTTGCCCTCTTCCGCTGGAGGCTCCTGAGGTGTCGCCGCCTCGATGTCCTCCTCCTTCTCTTCCTTCAGCTCGGTGGTGATGATCTTCTTGAGCTTCGGCTTCGCGACCTTGATCTCTTCCTTCTGGGGCTCCTCCTTCTTCGTCTGCTCCTCGAGAGCCTTCTTCGCCTGGAGCGTCTCCGGCTTCGGCCTCATGGGGTGCAGCTCGTTCGCGATGGGAGAAGTCGTATGATACTGAATCTGTTCCTCTTCTCCCCTCTTGACAATGTATCCGGGAACAGTGATCTTCCTTCCGGCTACTGAGGCGTGTCCGTGAACGATGAACTGCCTGGCCTGCTTCGGAGTGTATGCGAGTCCCTTCCTGTAGACGACCGTCTGGAGGCGTCTCGCAAGAATGGCCTCTGTGTTCAGGATCAGGACGTCATTGAGAGTCGCTCCCTCCAACGGCAGCAGAGACAACCGCGCGCATCGGGCTAGCAGCTGCTCGGTCTCGATCTTCGCCTGGGGGTCGCCGGTCCTCGTCCTTGCCTGGAGCTCCCTGCTCTGCGATCTCAGTGACCTGATGAGCGACTGAGCCCTCCAGAGCTCTCTCTTGTTCTTAAGGCCGTATTTCATGAGGAGATCGTTCTCCGCCTTGATCCTCTCGCCTTCCCACGGGTGGGCTGGCGTCTCGTACTTCCTTCTGGAAAACTTCGGGTCACCCATGGGTCACACTACTCCTTCTTCTTCTCCTCGGCGCCCGCCGCTCCTGGCTCCAGCTTCTTCCTGATGACACCCATGGTCATGCCAGTCCTGCCGTTGGACCTCGTCCGCTGGCCCCTGACCTTCTGGCCCTGCTCGTGTCTGATGCCCTTGTAGCACCTGATCATTTTCATGAGGTTGACATCGTCTCTCCTGTTGAGTTCGACGTCCACACCAACCAAGTGCATGTCGGCGCCCGTGGACCAGTCACTTTGCCTGTTGACCATCCAGTGAGGGACCTTCTCAGAATAATCCATTATGAGCTTCTCGAGCTCGTCCGTCTTCGGCTCGGGAAGGTCTCCGATCTTTATTGATCTCGGGATACCAGCCATCCTCGCGATGATCTCGGCGCTCCTGAGTCCCAGACCCTTGATGCCAGAAAGCGCAATAACGACGTTCTTGTTGCCGTCCAGGTCCGTGTTGACGATTCTCACGATGTACCTGAAATTCTCATCCTTTTTCTCGACGGGCTTCTTAGGCTGAGGGGCACCCTTCTCTCCCTTCTTCGCAGCTTTCGCTGCTCCGTCCTTCTCCTTGGGCGCTCCCTTGGCTTTCGCCTCTTTCTCCTCGGCCAATCGGCAACCTCCGCGGTAGATGATTCAATGACCCGACCAGACTGATATGGCAGCCTGGCGAGCAAACTCCCCCACACACTAACCTGTATAAATCACTTTTGCTGGTGCGCATCAGACGATTTGTGATATCTGCTGCATGGCCAGCATACGGTTCCGGGCTAGTCACCGGGTTTCGTGCGCGTGCTCGGCCTTGGCTTTCTCTCGAATGTGGTCGTGCTCGTGGATGTGTGCGTGAACATGCTTTCCATTGCGGTCCATTACCATTGTCAGCTCTGCCACCGCCTGGTCCATCGAGACGGGGAGGCTGTCGATTGGGTAGCCCATTGCGTCCAGGACCTTGAACAGCCTCGAGATGGGAGGAAGCTCCAAGCCCGCCGACTCCACAACGTCCTTGGCCATGACCAGATCACGCAAGGTCCCTTCCATGACAACACTTTCGTTCAATACGATGGCTCGGTCGACTATCTCCGCAGCGGCCTCGAGGTCGTGCGTTGCGATCAGCATCGTCCTGTCCATCCCCTTCAGGAGCTTGATCAGCTCCATCCTCGACCTGGGATCGAGTCCGGAAGTGGGTTCGTCTAGGAGCAGAACCTTCGGATCCATCGCCATCACCCCGGCGATGGCCACTCTCTTCTTCATCCCGTAGCTGAGCTTATGGGGCTGTCGTTTCGCGAGCTTCTCGATCCCCGCACTCCTCAGCCCCCTCAGGACTCTCTCCTCGATGTCGTCCATGTCTAGGTTCCTTGGGCCGAAGGCTACATCCTCCTCGACCGTGGGCATGAATATCTGGTCGTCGGGATCCTGGAAGAGCAGTCCCAGATCCCGCCTAATCTCATCTGAGCTCGATTCCTTCAACTCCTTTCCTGAAACGATGACTCGTCCAGTGAACGGCATCCTGAACCCAGCGATTAGCTGAAGCAGTGTGGATTTGCCTGCTCCGTTCGGTCCGACGACGGCGACCTTCTCTCCACGTTCAATGCTCAGCGCGACATCTCTCAAAGCAACGGTTCCGTCAGGGTACGCGAATCCGAGACCGCTGATCTCCAGGAGGTTCATGCGATCACCTCGAGCTGAAGCAGGACCAGCGCTGCAGAAACCACCAAGAAGCATGCCATCAATGTGGCAGCTCGTGAGTCGATCCTTGTCTTGTGCCACGCATGCATCTCTATATCGAACCCCCTAGCCTTCAGGCCCTCGTAGATTCTGTCCGCCCTGACGGAGGACCTTACCAGCACCATTCCTGCGGTGTTTGAGAGGACCTTCAAGCCATATTTGTCGAGCAAGCTTCTGCCGCCGCGGAATCCCCTGGCCCTTCTGGCCACCTTCATCCTCGCCAGCTCTCCTGACAGGACGAGAATATATCGGTGTGTCAGCATGAGCAGCGTCGTGATCACGGCGGGGACTCTTAACCTGCGCAGGCCCGCAAATAGGTCGAAGGTCTCGGTTCCCGACACGAGCACGAGGAGCGGGATGACGCATGCGCTAGTCCTAGCCCACATATTGATCCCGGATTCGATGCTCACGAACAGGAAGACCGAAATCGAGGCTAGGACGATGAACGGCAGGGCGACCAAGTACGATTTGATCAGAATCGCGGCCCGCACTCCACTCATCGCTGCGAATGCTAGCGCGACCGCGAGAGACGCAACTATGAGATCTGCATCAGTGAGGGTGGCCGAGACAACCACGAAGGATAGGACTCCTACAAGCTTCGCTCTCGAGTCGATCAGACCGAACCATGATGCATTCGAATGATGGTCAATCTGGATGGTCTCATTGCCGTGACCGCGCAGGTGCCCGACTGTCATTCAATTCGTTCCTCGGTGCGGACTCCTCTGAGGACTCTAAGCAGTCCGATTGCAACCAGGGAGACGGACAGGAATCCTAGTATTCCGGCGAACAGAGCGCCGAAGTAGGTCTGTCCATACGTGAATGGTGCTGCAGTCAACGGCTCCCCTTCCTCGGCACCGGCTTCCGTCACGGTTCTCTCAAGACCGTCTTCACCATCGCTCGCGTAGAGGAAATAGAGGGGGAGCGCGAGAGCGAACACAAGGACGATGGCAAAGGATGCTCGGAGCGTCTTTGCCGACAGTATTCGGGCAATGCCCGTCGTTCGCACTGGTGCAGGTTCGGCACTCTTGAACATACCAGGGGCGACTCTCCACACATAGGCAAGGATCCCGGCCGTGATGATCCCCTCTCCAACGCCTATGACCGCGTGATAGCCTAGCATGGCAGGAATTGAGACAGTCGGAGCGATCCCATATGCGCCAGATGAGACGGCGTAGCTTACCGCCAGTTCTGCTGCGCACGCCGCGGCCGCCACAAACACGGATGCCCACGCAGCCACAGAGATTGCGACAAGCTCCCTGGAGCCATGGCCCTTTGCTCCACCTGACATGATCGTCTTCAGAAGAGTGTAAGTCCCCCATCCCGTGAGCGGAGCGATTATTGCCATGTTCAATGCGTTGAGTCCGAGGGCTGTCACGCCCCCGTCTCCGAACATGAGGGCCTGTATGATCAGGACGATGGTCATCCCTACGATTGCCACTGAAGGACCCGCGAGGATTGCGAACAAGGCGCCACCTATCAAGTGGCCAGTAGTTCCTCCGCCAATCGGGAAGTTGAGCATCTGCGCGACGAAGATTCCCGCCGATAGCACGGCGATTCTGGGCAGGTCCTTCTCGCGGTTCTTCCTACCTGTGATCCACATTGCAGCTGCCAAGACAGCTACGAACTCGATCCATCCAATCGCGGCGACCATGGGCGCCATCAATCCATCAGGAACATGCATCGAGGAGGTCTCCCGTATTACAATTGTTCAAATGCGTAATACGCATACTCAATGTTATATTTATCATGTGCTCCCGACGGCTGGCAAGCCTTATGTCGAAGCATCCCATTCCAGTGCCGATGGCGGACAAGGAGAGGATCTCTCTCAGCGTTTCTGGCGGCCTGCTCAAGGAATTCGATGCACTCTCTGAGGATCTGGGTCATCCAACGAGGTCCAAGGCCGTCAGTGAGGCCCTTCGCGAGTTCGTCGCGAATCGCAAGTGGGACCTGGCGAAGAAAGGTTCTGTTCCAGGCGTGATACTGGTTACATACGACCATCACTCCAGAGGAGTGAACAGGGCCCTGACTGAACTTCAGCACGATTACCCGGACACAATCACCGCGACGATGCACATACACCTGTCGAGACACACTTGTCTCGAGGTCATCGCGTTCAAGGGAGAGGCGGACCGGGTGAGGTTGCTCGCAAAGACGCTCCAATCGCAGAAGGGTGTGCTCGACCTCAAACTCATAACGTCCCCAGCGTGATCGCCGATCGGATGGATATGCAATTTACGGTATATATCCGAGTTCACACGGGAGCTTTTGAATCAATTATGGGATATCGGTTTTCCCGGTAATTGTTTGTGCTTCTGCTCGCTTCAGGGGGTCCCCCCGATTAGAATCAAGATGATCGCAGTGCCCAAACCCGCGATTACGAACCGCAAGCCCGTGTATATGACCATCTCCTTGATCAAGCTCCCGAGGTAGGTTCCAAGCACGAACAGGAATGTTAGTGTGAGGATGATTGCCGTTGTCACCGCCGCTTCCAAAGGCATGAAGAAGAACGGCAGCAGAGGTATGAACGCAGCCACTAGGGGGGCTATCCCGTGCACGAGCGCGCTCACCGAGATGCTCACCCTCATCGCCTCGACCCTAGTCCCTTCGACAGGTCTGAGCATTGCCTTCTCGATTTGCTGGTGGCTCAGCATGTGCTCGACCCTCTCTGCCTCGTAAGCACCTACCGTGCTCGACACGGCCAGGGCGACCCCGCCTGCCACTCCGGCACCCATTATGATCTTGACTGCAAGTTCCGGATGGGCGTGTCCTTCTGCAACGTATGCTCCAAGAATCACTCCGAGTATGGTTAGTGCCCCATCGAACGCGCCTATGACGAAGTAACGTCTAGCGATGGCTCCTGACTTGGTGAGTATGATATGTCGCTTGAGTTTGGCAAGCCAATCGGAAAACCGGGACATCTAGCGATCACTCTTTCTCCAGGGAGGATTTGACGAGCTCCACCACCTTGTCGATCGCAGTCTCCAGCTTCGAGGCGTCCGGGCCGCCTCCCTGGGCGAAGTCCGGCTTGCCACCTCCTGAGCCACCGACGATGGACATGGCCTCCTTGATCAGCGGCCTGCAGTCTATCTTCAGATCCGGGCTCCTCGCGACGACCATCTTCGCTCCTTGCTCGTCAGAGCCGAGGATGGCCACGGCCTTGCTGGAATTGATGATCTCCTTCGCGAGGCTCACGAGATGCTTCATGTCTTCTGATTCCACATGCCTCACGACTCTGACGCCGTTCACCTGAGGAGCTCTGTTCACGAGGTCTTCGACCGTTTCTCCGACCCGACCCTTCTTCATGGTCTCGATCTCTTTCATGAGCTCTTTGCGGTCGGCCATCATCTTGTCGACCGCCTCGCTAAGCTTCTCGGGTGTAGTGTTGAGCTTCGTGCTGGCGTCAACGGCAGACTTCCAGAAGTCCTGCATCTGCTCAACCTCAGGCATTCCGGAGATGAATTCGAGCCTGACCACTCCGTCCTGGATGCGCCTGGTGCGGAGGATCTTGATGGCACCAACCTCGAGCGTGTTCTTGCAGTGTATTCCGCCGCATGCCTCGACGTCGAAATCGCCTATTTTGATGACCCTGATATCTTTGCCGGGAACCGCGCCGCCCTGGTAGAGCCTGAAACCGTATCGCTTCTCGGCGACGTTCCTCGCCATGACTGAGCTGTTCACCTTCGTTGCTGAGAGCACGGTCTCGTTCGCCAGGAGCTCTATCTTGTCCAGCTCCTCATGCGTCAGGTCGGCGTAGTGTGTTATGTCAAGGCGAGCCAGGTCCGCCCCCTTGTGGGCTCCGGTCTGCCATATGTGATTGCCGAGCACGCTCCTGGCGGCGCCGTTGACAATGTGGGTTGCAGTGTGGTGCCTCTGCAATCTCCTCCGACGCCTCTCCTCGATCGTGCTCGTGATGAGCTTCCCGGTTACCGCCTGCATCTCACCCTCGACCTTGTGGACCACGATATTGCCGATCTTGTCCACGTGGACGACCTTCATGTCCTTCATCGTGCCAAGGTCGCTCTCCTGTCCCCCGCTCTCGGCATAGAAGTATGTCTTGTCTAGCACGACGAGGTCGTCCTTGACCGCGAGGACCTTCGCCCTGAACTTGTACTTGTATGGATCCTTGTAGAACAACAGCTTCGTCGCGGGCAATCCTTGGGGCAGGTCGATGTCTTGGGCAACCTGTTCTTCCTCGGGCTTTGAGTGTCTGGCCGCGACTCGCTTATAGAAGTCGTCCGGAACAACAACCTTTCCCGAGGCGAACTCGGCCACAACCTCGGGGTTCAGACCGTGCGAATCGTAGAGCTCGATGAGGTCCTCGTCCGTGATCTTCTTCCTTGTCCCTCCCTCGGACGCCTCCAGCCTCTGGACGATGCCTCTTCCTTTGACGAGCGTCTCCCGGTACTTGTCCTGTTCGACATCCACCAGCTTGATTATCTCGTCCTTGTTCGCCCTGACGTCGGGGAAGTCGTGCGCGAAGTAGTCGACCTGCTTGGCCACTATCTCTGAGAGCTTAGTCTCGATCTTAAGCTGTGACATCTCCCTGAGCGCTCTCCGGACCAGCAGCCTCGCGAAGTATCCCTGGCGGACGTTCGACGGCACGACCCCATCGCTCAGCATGAACATGAGCGCCCGGGTGTGGTCGCAGACGACATACATGCTCTCGAACGGCCTTATCTGCCTCACGAAATCCTCCGCTTTCATCCCGAGCCTTGCCGCGGCATCCGCTTTGACCGCGCGCACGTCAGCGGCGTTCTCTATCTTCATGGATCCCGCAGCCTTCGAGTACTCGGCCAGGATCGCGTCGTCTATCTTCGTGCCCGAGAGCCTCTTGAGGTCCTCCAGGACTTCTCCGAAGACAGCCTCGTATGCTGAGGGCGTTCCCTGGGAGATCCATGTTAGCCTCTCGAGTCCGTAGCCGGTGTCCACGACCTGGATGTCCATCGGCTTCTGCTGCCCGGTCTCCATGGAATAAGTCATGAACACAAGCGTGGCCACCTCGACCCCGCCGATGAGCACCTCGAGGCAGGGGCCGGCATTCCCTCCTCCTTCCCACCAGGCCTCGGAGTAGTTGACCAACTTCGGGTCGAGACCATGGACCTTCGTCAGGAATTCGTGGCATAGTTCAGCCGTCCTGTCCTTCCAGTAGATCTCTTTCCCTTTCTTGTTGAAGACGTGGTGGGCCATCATCTCGAACATGGTCAGATGGGAGCCCGTCTTTCCCACGTTGTCGATGTCGTTGAACCGCACGCAAGTCTGTGAGATGGCGAGCGGGTTCGCGGGCGGCTCAACCACTCCCTGGATAACCCACGGTTGGAACCCGTAGATGCTTGCTTGGGTGAAGAAAACGTCGTCTCTCCAGCGAGCGGTTATCGGGTACCTGGATACCCTCGTGTGGCCATTCCTCTCAAGGAAGGACAGGAAGCTCTCGCGCATCTCGTGCAGGCTGAGCTTCTCCTTCAGGAGAGGCTTCCCTATGAATGAATACTCCACGCATGGCGCCTCGCCGCAGGTGTCGGGCTCGCCAAGAGTCCAGAAATGCTTCCCGCACTTGCTGCAAAGCCTTCTCTGGAACCCGTTAGCCTTGAAGAACTCGAGCTCGTAGTCTTTCGGGTCCATCTGTCTTCTGCATGGGTCTTCGGAATATAACCGTTTTCGTCGAATGATGGCCGTGGCCTAATCAGAATGTGAACGACGGGTCCGAGAGCATCGGCTTGATGCTCTCCACCGATTCGCCTTCCTTGATGATCTTTGAGACCTTGACCGCCTCCTTCTTCGTTCCCAGGAGGATGGCCCCGATCATCTTGCCGTCCTTCACGACGAACTTTTTGTATATCTTCCCGTCCGGAGACCTCGCCCTGATCTCCTCGAAGCCTGGTTCAGGCGGCTCGTGAGCGCTCCTGACGGCTCCTATGGATGTCAGGTCGAGTCCGACGACCTTCAACGTGTTGGATGGAATGCTCCCTGCATAGTCCGGACCGGGTTGCTCCAGGATCTTCTTCGCCGCGACCTTCGCCTGGTCCAGCGCTGGAGGGATCATGGCCCACACTTGACCGTTGAACTCCGAGACATCTCCAAGCGCGAAGATGTTCGGATCCGATGTGCGGAGTGAGGGATCGACGACGACTCCTTTGTTGACCTTCAGCCCGGCGTCCTTGGCCAGCGCGATGTTCGCCCTGGTGCCCGCGGACACAATGATCATGTCCCCTTTGATGACCCGTCCGTCCTTGAGCTTCAAACCTTCGACCTGGTCACCGCCAAGGACCTCTTCTGCCTCCGCCTTGGTGATGATCTTCGCTCCCGTCGCCTCGATCCAGTTCTGGAGTATGTCCGCTCCGTCGTGGTCCAGCTGTCTCATGAGCAGGTGCTCAGCGAACTCGAGTATCGTGACCGACAGATGAGGATATCCTGTGCACACGGCTCTGGCCGATTCCAGGCCGAGGAGTCCTCCGCCGATGACTATCGCGTCCTTGCACTTGGCGGCTGCCTCTCTTATTCCCTTCGCATCCTCTAAGGTTCTGAGGGTGAACACGTTCTTCTTCGGCAGACCCTTCAATGGCGGCATGAATGGACTGGACCCAGTGGCGAGGACAAGTCTGTCATAGTTCTCCCACGAACCGTTTATCAGCACCTTCTTTCCGTGAGCGTCGATCTTCTCCGCCTTTGAGCCGAGGTGCAATCGCACATTGTTCTTCTGGTACCACTCCATCGGAAAGAACGGCATGTCCTTCTCTTGGACAGTGCCGGTAATGAAGTCAATCAATCTCGGTCTCGGGTAGTACTGAACGTTCTCGTCCGCATAGACGTCTATCTGCAGGGCAGGATCGGCATCCCTCAGGGCCTTCGCGAGCGTCGTTCCTGCCACATTGTTCCCGATGATGATAGTTCTCAGAGTATCACCAATTCGAACTCAGGTCGATCGCAGGCATCCCGATGATATGCCCGGTCATTAACCTTATCACGAATGCCTGGTAGCCCTGGAAAAGCATTAAGTGGCCTTCGTCTCATTTCGAAGGCGGGGAAATGGATGCTTTGCCCGAACTGCGGAAAGGCGAACGAGGACGGCGCCAAGTTCTGCAACGCTTGTGGGAAGGAATTTAAGGCGGAGAAGAAAGCCATCATATGCCCTTCGTGTGGGACTGAGTATTCTGAGATGGCGACGTTCTGTGGAATTTGCGGGAAGGCGCTCCCCAAGATCGCGGAATCTGTGAAACCCGCCACTGTCGCGACCTCCGCAGAAAGGAGATGCAAATGGTGTGGCGCCCCCGCCGGTGCCTATGACATCGAGTGTCCCACATGCAAGCGGGATTTGAGATGGTCCGCGGAGTCAGTGTACTCTGACTATGGATCCAGTGGAGAGGAGATGTACACGACCGAGTCGAGCAGCCAGACTTCGGCTCCCGTCATCGGCGGGGTCTTGCTGATAATCGCGGGAGTCCTTGGCCTCTTCGAAGCATTCATTGTACTTGCCCTAGGCGGCGCTGTTGCAGTCGCTGGGAGCGGCTTCGTCACCTGTTGCGGCCTGCTCATGTTGTTGTTCGCTCTCGCCGGGATCGTTGGCGGGTTCTTTGCTACCACGCGCTCACACTTCGTTCTCGCGATACTCGGTGGCGTGCTGGTTATGGGATGCATAGGGCCGATATTCCTGTCTGTAATCCTGGGGCTTATCGGACTCCTCTTGGTCGCCGTGTCAAAGGACCAGTTCGACTAATGAGACTCCTCTGTCCATGATTCCGTATGTCTGGCCAGACCGTTTGGCGCCCGGACTCCCTGAAAAGCATTAAAGTCAAGACAAGACATCACAAGGACTGGCGAACAGGGTGCGTTGTCAGAAGTGTGGGAAGGAGAACGAACCGGACTCGAAGTTCTGCATATTCTGCGGAAGCGAGATCAAGGTAGAACTCAAGAGCGTGAGGAAGTGCCCGAAGTGTGGCGCGATGAACCCCGAGCAGGTCCAGTACTGCGCCACCTGCGGCAGCAGCCTTATGCAGCCAATCGCAACTGTCACCACTAAACCATCTCGAGTTGCCAAGATCGCTGTCCCCGCAAGGATCCCGAGTGTCGAACAGACGAGGATCGCGTCCAAGTCCCCATTAGCCTGTCCAAAATGCGCAAGAGAGAACGACAGCGATGCGAAATTCTGTGACTCGTGCGGGAGCCATCTGTCCGTCGAGAAGGCTGGGAGAATATGCACGAACTGTGGCATGTTCAACACATCGGGGGGCATCTACTGCGAGAGTTGCGGCACAGTCATGGCGGCCTTCGATGGGGATTCGGATCTCGAAAGTACCTTGGAGCTGGACGAGAGCGAGACCCTGGAGATGAATCCGATCAAGGAGGTGTGGCGGCCAGTCTACGAGCGCTACTGGCGAGGTTCTTCGATGTCCAGCTCGGGGTGGATTGGGTTCGCACTGTTCATGTCACTCGTGTTCTTGATACTCTTGCTCATCATCGCCGCCGCGAGCGGATCCTGGTGGGGGGCTTTCTGCGGAGCGGGTGTGCTGTTCATCGTCGCAACCTTAGTCCTGGCCTTCGTCGCCTATTCGGTGAAGCAACCCGCTCTAGAACCAGAGCGCGAGGAGCATGCCCCGGAGGACTGGAGCAAGCTGTGAAGACATGATATTGACTTTACATTTCAAAGGACCAGAAAGTAGATGCCTTCACCCGACGATTCGAACTTTGCTTCGCGGAGAGGTGGCCCGGAATTGATATGTCCAGCATGTAAGGCCAATGTCCCGGATCAGTACAAGTACTGCCCGAAATGCGGCCTGAACCTGGCGAAGCCGTTCACTCCGGTGGCCTGCCCCAACTGCGGGTTTAGCAATGATCCGAGAGCTGCCTTCTGCGGTTCGTGTGGAAGGAGCCTCTCGGGCAGGGAGACACGACCCCTCGCTGAGGCGGAGCGGACGATCGTCTGCGGCTCCTGCGGCAGATACGTGAGAGCGGACTACACGGTGTGCCCCAACTGTCACTCGAGTCTCCTCGTGCCGACGCTCCAGCGTCTTCCCGGAACGTCCTCCGACCTTGCAGACTACATGCCTATTGTGGCCGGCATCATGCTGGTGGTCGCGGGCCTGCTGGCGTTCTGGTCCGGATTCGTCTATCTCATGGACAACAGGGCCCTGAACTACGATTGGTGGGGATTCTTCTTTCTAGTCGCAGGTGAACTTGCCATTCTTGCAGGTGGGTTCTCCATGGCCAAGTATCACTTCCTCTTCGCAGCGTCCGGAGCCGTGCTAGTGGCCCTCACGATTGGGCCGTTGTTCCTGAACACCATCCTCGGTGGCGTTAGCCTCGTTCTGATCATCTTATCGTGGGATCAGTACGCCGGCTGAGAGATGGCAGAATCCATCGGCGCTCACGCTCACGAACAACGAATGAAATGAAAATGAGGAAGGTCGCAGCAGAGTTTCATGTGCGATACGTGTAACGGCTGAGCCGGTACTGCCAGGTCAGCATGTTGTTTAGCGGCTACAACTTTTAGTGGCCGCGGACTGAATGTCTCGGCGAACCTTGACACTTACATCCCGGCTCTATCAACGCCATCATGTAATGGCGGTTGTAAGATGCCTCGTTTTCGGGGTGGCTTCAAGCTTAGATGCTTTCAGCTTTTATCCATTATCGCGTGGCTGCTCAGCATTGCC
>Ga0315296_10000677_pt1 | contig 30660 bp, 2 predicted proteins | sample YL17G14_18_MG_FD_203921 | JGI IMG/M metagenome (GOLD analysis project Ga0315296, IMG submission 203921) | Sediment microbial communities from Yellowstone Lake, YNP, Wyoming, USA - YL17G14_18 | ecosystem: Environmental > Aquatic > Freshwater > Lake > Sediment | place: USA: Wyoming | collected... | reverse complement strand
CTCCTCTTGTGAATCAGCCTGTGCTCAACAAAGTTCATAGTCATTAGTTCGTAGTTCATAGCAATCATCAATTAGGTCTACGAACTATGAACTACCAACTACGAACTGGAATCCTCCTTATTCGTCGGAACAGCGACCCTCCTTCCGCTCGGATTAGCAGGCTTTAGCCTGCGTCTCTCTCACGCACACTGAAGTGTGCTACTCCACCTTCCTCGCAGGCGGCGCCCCTCCCTCTAATAAAATTTTTTTTAGCTTATCATAATTCAAATAGCATTGTCAAGAAAAATCATTAAGTTTAAGCCTTTTTGAAGAAATGCTCTATTTTCTATTACTCTTTGCCTCTCTGGCGCTCCAATTCCGCCTGCAACTTAATAAGAGCGCGACGAGCTTTCTTGTGTTCGGGGTCCAGTTTTAGAACTATCTGCCACTCTTTCATCGCCTGAGAAAGGTCTCCATGAGCGTAAGCTACCAATCCATCCTGGTAATGCATAGTAATTAGCTCTTCTTTCTCTTTGTCTGTAGTACCAGTCTTCTCTAATTCCTTAACATATTCTTCAACCTCTTCTTCGTAGGGAGAATATCCAATCCCTTCTTCGGATATTTTCAGGCGTTCTTTGGCTTTTGCTATGTATTCTATAGCACCTTTATGCGAAGGTTCTATCTTCAAAACTTCTTGCCACTGCTTGATCGCCTCTTTAAATTCGCCTGCTAAATAGTAGTTTATCCCCTGCTTGTAATAGACTTCTATCTTCTCTTCCTCGGGTTTCCTTATTGTGAGCCTCTCTTTTTCCCTTCGAGAGTTTGCACTGGCAATCTTATCTCTCGCCTTATCTATATACTCCTTTGCCCCCTTATGTTCGGGATCTATCCCGAGCACCTCGTCCCACTCCTCGATCGCCTTCTTGAATTTTCCCTCCGCATAGTAATCTATCCCCTGAAAATAATGTTTGTCCATAATTTCCCGACGGCTCTTCTCTTCCTCCTCCTTACTCACCGTCGCTACCTTCTCCTTGGCTCTGGCAAGATAGTCCTGAGCTTTCATATGTTGGGGATTAAGTTTTACGGCTTCTTGGAGCTCTTTAATTGCTTCCTCAATCTTCCCTTCATTATAGTGCGCCGAGCCGTCCCGATATAGAACTTCGGCTTTCTCAAGTGCTTCCTCTTGGTGCCTTCTCTTCTCTGCAATTTTGATAAATTCGGAGAGTTCTTTGTTTGATGAGTCAAGCTTAAGAGCATTCTTCCATTGAGAAATTGCCTTAGCCCACTCGCCGTTAATATAGAAGATTGCTCCTTGTGCATAATACAACTCACTAACGGTTCTAAATTCTCCTTTATTCACAATATCTTCGAGCCGCTTTCTAATCAACTCGAGATACTTCTTTGCTTCTTTATGTTCTGGTTCGATCTCCAATACGGCATTGAATTCGATGCTGGCTCTGAGAAGCTCACCCTGACTATAATGTTTTACTCCACTCTCATAATTCTCTTTCACTTTCTGTTTACGCTCAGCAATTATCCCTTGGGCTTTCCTTAGAATCTCAGTCCTCTCAGATTCCCTTCTGGTCTCCACTTCCTCCATGAATTTTTTCCCGGCTTTTTCCAGATATTGCTTAGCCCGTTTATTAGTGGGGTTTAAATATAAAGCCTCAAAGAAATTCTCCATTGCTGCCTTGTAATTTCCAGATTCGTACTCTGCCAGGCCCTGCTCAAAATATTGTTCAGAAGACATCGTTCCTTCAGTCGAGATTTGCGAGTGAGCATAGTTGAATGCTACGAAGAAATAGAAGCTTAGTAGTACTATTTTCCAGCTCAGCCCTTGAATATAAAATCGCCCTCGCTTGAGCATAATTAACTCCTGGGGATAAAATTCATTATCACATTTATCTATTATATATTTTACTATGACTATGTTACACTGGTGTTACAAAATTGTTACATTTTTGTTAAATTTTGGCAAGTGTGTTTTTTCAGGTTGGTTAACTTTACGCAGGTGGGATATAAAAAATGTAGCAGCAAAGCGTAAGCTTTGCCTTCTCTTAGTCCCGATCCATCGGGACAGCTACAACTCTAATCCGCTGGACTCTTATCTGTTTCGAGACATCTTATCCTATTTAAGAGATTATCAAAATCGATCGGTTTCAATAAGTAATCAGCCGCTCCCATCTCTATTCCTCTCTTCCTGCGCATTTCATTAACCACTGAGATAATTATAACAGGAACTGAATTTAGCTCCTCATCTCTCTTGAGTGCTTCCAGTACTTGAAAGCCGTCCATCTCCGGCATAAGCACATCTAAGGTAATAAGGTCTGGAGGACTTGCCTTAGCTTTCTCTAAACCCTCTTCACCACTTAAGGCAAGAGTTGCTTCATACCCTTCCGCTTCCAGGTTAATTTTAATCAAATATCCTACAGGAAATTCGTCATCAATAATTAAAATCTTACGCAACTTCATCCTAGGCCCTTTTAGAAAATTTGTATTTTAGGTCGGTCGCTCTTTAGAGTGCCGATTGGTCCGGTATATCTTGTAGCAGCAAAGCTCAAGCTTTGCTCCTTTTGGCAGAGCTATCGCTCTGCAGCTACTCTTCACCCTCTCCCCAGAGGGGAGAGGGAGGGGTGAGGGGGATCATAAAAAAAAGCCGGACTACCCATAACGGGTTTCCCTGCTCGTTATCGGCAGCCCGGCCGGTTCAACTGCAATGTTGTCTATCTAAGTAACCCCGAGGCTTTGCGCCCCCCGATTGCTCGAGGTTTGCCCTTTCGGTATATTGATTTATTTCAAAATTTCCCCTCGAGAAAATTGATACCGTACAATATTATACATTGCTCAGTTTACAGTGGTGTAACCAGATTGTAAACTTTTGGTAAAATCTCTCGTCCCGTTTCTCGTCGGCCATACCCTGTAGCGGCAAAGCGCAAGCTTTGCTTTCTCTTAGCAGAGCTTTCGAGGCTGTGTCATAACCCCTTTTTTGTCATTCTGAGCGAAGCGAAGAATCTCATTTACCGACGATACATTTTTTGAGATTCTTCGGCCTTTGGCCTCAGAATGACATTGCGACACAGCCTCTTTCGCTCTGTCACTACAAATTATGCCTGAACCTTATATATCCTCTCTTCAGCCTTCATTCCTTCAAGATACTTCTCATCCACTGGTGTTGCCGGAAGAATTATCTTCCCATCCCTCGTTATCTGAGGTAGTAGCCTTGCTGCCTCTCCTTCAGAATATCTCGCCTTTATGAAATCTATCAGCCACTGAGATACCTTACCCTCTATCGCTACAACAAGCCCTGCTGCTGTAGATAATACCTCTCCCTCTTTCGCTGGATTCAGCACCACCCAGAGAATCTTCTCCATCATCTTCCTTGTCCCATCCTTCTCCCATCTCGATTCACTGTCGGTGATAATCTTTATCTCAGTGCCATTACCATCCGTTCTCCCTGTAAGCAGAAGTCTCTCATTGATAATCGAGAATACTGCCCTCGTGCTTATCTTCACACTTCTCAATATCCCTACTATCCCTCCCTCTTCTCTCAGTTCTCTTTCATCAATTATGAAGTTATTATCTATTACCCTGGCTACAACCTCTCCCGATATACCATATCCACTCATATAGTCCCTTAACATCTCCTCCATAACTTCTCTACTTACATCTCTCCTATTGGAGACAAAGGCAAACTTGACTCCCTCCAGATTCTCCTCTTCCTTGGCTACATTAACTATTCTCTCTATTACTCTGAATACTCCCCTACTCTTCGGCTTAACCTTAAGCTCTATATTCATCCTCGAAGGAGTTGCCTCTCTAACCGGCTCTATTTCAAAGAGACTCTCAAAATCAAAAACAAATACTTTCGTGCCCTTATACTGGACAACTTCTGGCTTGACTCCATACTCTGATAATGGCTCAGCCTTTCGCAAGCTAAAGCTTGCGGCTACACCTTCTAAAACCCTCCCTGTCTCGGTGAATACCCTGGCTAACCTCTCCGATGTCTTCCTGTCCATCCTCTCCACATCTATCCTAAGACACATCCTTCCTGCTTCTAACAATGCCTCCTCTGCCACTCTCGCCTCTCTCCAGCCCTTCTCAGATACCAGAGTCATTATTCCTTCCGGGCCTTCCCTGTAGAGCTGCTCTATTCCTGAACCTATCCCTACAATACTTCCCATCTTAAGACTCCTTCTTACCCCTCTCCTCCACTCTCTCCATACTCTATCCACTCTCTCACCACCATATACATATGGCAGTAGCCCTGCGTATTCCTTCCCTTTACTCTTAGCCAGCCACAATATCGCTCCATATACTCCCGCTATATCTCTCTTTCCTATCAGATTCAATACTTCCTCAAGTTCCTTTTCACTAATCTCTTTTCCAATTAAGGAACCATAATATAACATCATGCCTTCCCCACTAACCACATATTGGGAGCCGACGGCCTCACCTCGTAGGGGTTCAGCCGGCGGCATCCCTTCCTGCAGCCTGGTGGTTTCGGCTACATTTTCTAAAGCCTTATGGTCTGACGCGCTACCCAACATACTTGGACTAATTCTCATAAGATAGCGACTTAGCTCATTAGCAAATTGGGCGATATAGAACAGTTCACCAACACCTTCCTTGCCAGGTAGAGTAATCTCAAATACAGGATATTCTGCCTCTCTCAAAGAGGCTAAAGCCACACCCGTCCTATTTGATGTGCGGGCACGGAGTCCCGCCCCTACATCCGTTTCCGTAGGGGACGACCGCTGTGTCGTCCCTCCCTTCGGGAGGCCACGGCGGGCCTCCCCTACAACTACGTGAATAAATGCTGTCTTCTCTCCATAACTTTCAGGAGTAGCCAGTTCTTCCACTGTTTCAAGTATCGGAATAATTCCCTTACCCTCTCTCCCGAGATTCGAAACCAGTTCTTGCCACCACTCGCCAAATTCTTTCATTTCCTCTGGTAATACCAGAACTATCTGGTTCCGTCCTGCCCTCCTCATCCCTTCCTGGAAGGCTGCCAGTTGTACACCTATATTCTCCTCTAGATTCTCTTCCTTACTCACCACCATTCCCTTTCTACCACACTCCCCCAATCTCTCTATATTTACACCTGCTAATGCTAATGGTACCAAACCTTCATAACTGAATACCGAATAAGGAACACTTATCCCTTCAGGAACATTGAATGTCTTAAGGAACTCCCTTCCTCTCGCTTCTTCAGCAAATGGCATGTTAGCCTCAACTATTCCTACAAAGTGCTTGCCCACTCGAGATGCAATCTCACCACTGGAGATTCCCTGGCTCCTGTAAATTTCAGTTAGCTTTCCATAGAAATACTCATATGCTTCACCTGGAGAGGAAACTACAAATAGAGTCTTCTCCAGATTTATCTTTCTTCCAATATCCTTCACTGCCTCTGGATGAGTGGTGTCTAAAACATAGACCCGAGGATACCCTCTCCTCTTCTCTCCTAAGGCGAGTCCCAATTTCCCGTATAGCCCCGCTCCTTCTCCAATCACCACAATATTCTCATATCCTCTCCTTACATCTCTGGCAAACTCTTCAATTCCTCTTGTCTTTCCACTCATCTCTTCAGGAAGAGATGTCCATCCCAGATTAATCTTCAGATTACCCCAGTATTGACCTTCTTTTGCCCATAACTGCGGGACTACCCTCCCTTCCCTTAACTCCTCAGCAACTTTCCTGATTCTTATAATCTCTTCCTCAGGTAATCCCCTCTCTGGACCAAGCCAGCTCATCCTCAGTTCACCACTCTCTTGTTCCTGAGGAAGAATAGCTCCCATAAATCTGCGACCCCTCCCTGGAGGCTTCGGAGTCTCACGCATAACCCTGAGATCTAAAGCCCGAGGCAAAATGATTTGCGCTTCCCTCAAACCACTTCTTACAAGAGGAGCCCAGCGATATATCGCCAACCCGCCAATACTGGCTACCAAAACTCCTCCAATTATCCAGCCTATTGGCGAATGGAATAATGCCGACCATAAACCAACCTTAGTAGCAACTGTCGCCCCTTCAATCCCGAGAGCTTCTGCTCCCACTTCTGCAAGTTCTGCCGCTGCCTTTGTCGCCGCGTATGCCGCAGGGCCAAGCCCAAGGAACGCTCCCAGAGTTATTAACCAGGATAAGACAGCCCCTCCACCGTTATCCTTAATATTTGGAGGTTGAGAATTCTCTCGTTTGGTTGGATTGGAGCCGGCATCGGGTTTGGAGGTCCTTTTTGGTGAATCTGCACTAGATTCAGGCGGGCCAGAGGTAGGTGAATTCTCTAATTTCTCAACTAGTTGGGATGCTAAGCGATTTACCCCGCTTGTGTATCCCGCCAGAAGTTCATTAAACTTCTCGACAGAGATGCGCAGCCTGCGAGCAATAACTGGAATATCTTTCAGGGTAAAGTTGCCGCTGGGAGGACCTTTTATTTCGGTTAGTTTCAAGGTCGCTAACTCAAAGGAAAAAGCTTCACTCAAAAGTTCAAATTCTTCCTGTGTTATCTTGCCTACATCCCTCAGGAAAGTGAAAACCTCCAAAGCACCCTGTTTATCTTTTAATTGGGGATATTCACCAACATACACAGCTTTATACAGAGCAGATAAAAATTTAATTACTTTAAATGCCATACCAATGTCATAATATCCATTACCTATTTCCTGGGGGTTATAACTCCTATGCACTTCTAATAACTTGAAATTAGTGAGCAGTGCCTTAACCATCTTCGGACCAAACACAACTTTAGCAATTGTTTCTCTGAATGAATCGAACAATTCCCAATTACCGCCACCGAATCTCGTATTTATAAGAACGGCTAAGATTATACGGAATAACGGTTTATCTATGTTTGCATTGATAAAATTAATCAATGCATCTACATCTTCAATAGAAAGCTGATCCAAATAGAGCGCAACCTCTTCACCTGCCCTCCTCAATTCATTAATGAAATCTACAAAGTAATCACTGCGTTTTTCTGCTATCACCTTTACATCTACGTCCGATAAGAGATGCCTATCCTTTGCTGCCAGAACAATCGCAGCATATCTACAAGGGGCAGGACCAAGTTTTACTTCAATAAGCTTAAGGAGTCTCTCAAGGGCCATTTCTCTATATGCGGGTAGTATGAAATATGGGTTTCGTCTAACTACCTTTTCGAATCTGCGGTCCAAACTATTGATATAATTGCCCAGCTCCCTTAGTTTCCTTTCATAATTTTGGGATGTAGCAGAAGTTATAATCCCATCAAGCCTACTTTCTATTTCTTCGTTTAAAAAAATGCCGGGTCCCCTCACCGATACAGGGACGGCGCGGGGCGGTTTAACTCCGGATTTCAGCTGCTCAATAAGTCTTTCTATAAGTCTTCGTAACTCCTCTAGGTTACGAACAATCTCGTTACACTTATCTTTAATCTGGCCAAAAATATCTTTTTGCTGGCTTGAAAGTCTTCTGAGTTCTTTGTCCAAATCCTCTATCGTGGATATAGTCAGACGAATACCACTAATCTTAGCCCTTACATCGTGTCTATAGTCAGCGACTATTTCCTCTAAATCCGTGGCTCTAATATCATGCTGGGAAGGTAGTTCCGCTCGGAAACTGCTCCCTTTACCCAATCCTTGACTTTCAGCTGTGAGTGTGCCCCCCAGAAGTTCTGCCCATTTCCTTGCAAAATATAGTCCTTCTCCACTCCTTGACATCCCTGCTCCAGGCTGAGCTCCTTCAACTACAAAGCCGTGTTCGAATATACTCTCCAGATTTTCGCTTTCAATACCAATACCATCATCGCTGACCGTAACGGTTACTCTACCATCCTCTCCCTGTTCGATATTTATACGGATATTTCCACCAAAGCCTTGTTCATCGCCAGTGTACTTTATGGCATTACTAATGAGATTTTTGAAGATGCTGCGTAGAAGCTCAGGATTAGTACGAATAAATGCAGAGCCTTCAATAAATATATTCTTTCTCCGGAACCGCAATTCTTTCTGCATCCTCTTAATGCTTAACTGAATAACATCTCTGACATTAACGCGCTTTACTTTCAATCTAACCCTACCCCTACCTTCAAACCCTTCTACAACCAGTCTCCTAATTAGTCTTAATTTATCTTCTGCTCTCTCTATATAATCTGGCACCTCAATCTTAAACCAGCCTATTTCTTCTTCTGATAGATTAGAAATATCTAACTCACTAACCAGACCTCTTATCTCATCAACCAAATCTTCCGTTTCAGTAACATAATCAATAATCTTGCGAAACCTTTCATCCAACCAGTATTCATACCAATCGCCTCGCTTGAGCCACCTGGATAACACAATTTCAAGAAAAATATGGATAGGGAACATGCAAGCAAGAGCAGTAATTATATATTGATGTAGTAAGGGTAGGTGGAAATGGAAGGATAATATTATGGCGATAATTCCAATTGGGATGGCTAAAGATGTGGCAATAATTCCCGCTAATGTCGGTGGCCCACGACGACTTAAACGGCCAGAAAACATCTCTAACAACCACCGCCAGTCAAACCTATGGCCCTCTCTCATTAACTTAACCATATGACCTATTTCATGGAGAATATTCTGTACCACAAATATTATCCTTTCCGGCAGGTTCTTCCAGAAACTGGGCTCGCCCTTTTCATTTAGGAAGAAATTGGCAGCAATGGAATGAATGGCCTGATTTTCTCCCGAACGATCCGAAGCACCTTCCTTTCCAGATACTTCTTCCTTACCAGAATCCGGAGTTTCGCCTCTCATAACTTTCACTTCTATAGCCTTAATTTCAGAAGAACCGCTTTCTGAACTTATATCCGGTTCAATAATCTGATAGCGGTCAGTAGGATAGAAATGTTTGCGACCCAGAGGCGTAGATAAAGAACGCAGCACCTCATTTATACCTCCGAATGGCTTTTCAAAATTATATTCTACCGGCGAGATATAATATTCGACCTTGTCATTACGATAGAAAGAAAATTTGATTACAAGTTTGGGGAAGGGCGCTCTTGGATAAAGTATGGCTACACCTGCCTGAAGTCTTTGGAGAAATTCTTCTCCACTTAAGCCTTCATCCTGAGACAAGGCAGGAACTATATTTTGTGGGTAATCTATGATCAATATGCCATTCAAATGGTCTATCTCATGTTGAATATGTCTCGCTACCTGACCACTTTTTGTAACCTCGCAAGGGTTACCATCTACATCAATATAGCGTATTTTTACCCATAAGTGCCTTCTAATCATAAGAGGATTATCCATTCTTATTGTTTCAGGACAACTAAGGCATGCCTCATAGCTAACTTCAGTCTCCTCAAATTCTATAATTTCAGGATTTATCATTGTTATAATAGAATCATCTTCCCTTACCATTATCACCCTCATAGGTACACCTATATTGGGTGCAGACAATGCTCCTATACGCTCCCAATGATATTTAAAAGTAGCTAACATATCAGCGATTAATCTTCGCGTCTTTTCATCTAAAGGCATATTCACCTCATCAGATCTCATTCGTAGTACATATCCTTTCTTCTCATTTGTCGTTACTATCTTTCGCACCTTCGGCTTTGGTATGCAATACCAAGTTGCTAACATCGTGGTAACGATAATCCCCGCAATTATTGCCAGGGAAACAACAATAACAACCAAAATGCTGCTATCAAGACTGGACATATGGTGAGTAATATTTTCTGGTAGCCCATAAGCAGGTTTTACCAATAAGGTAATAAGTAAATATGCTAGAGTTAAAATAAAGGGCTTCCTAAAAGTCTTTTTGACAGCCGGGCTCGAGGTAGCACGTGCCGGCGTGGCAGGAGATAGCTCGGCACGCTTTTGCGATGACGTGAATCTTTCCAAAATCCCATTTTTTACATTCAAATCAGAGCTTAACGAAACAAGCTTTCTTAACGTTTCTCCAACCTGCTCATTTAACTCGGCGTCTTGCCCGAGAGATTCGTTTAAGACATCTGCCAAACTATTACAGAGGCTATTGTCAAATATCCTTGCCTTTACCAGCCTTTTATTGCCCCCGTGCGTTCTCCAAATATCACATAGCATGGCTACTATTTTGACCTTAACCAATGGTTTTAAACTCTCACTTTCTCTTTGTAGTAAATCTATAAGCCCATCTGATGTCTCTATGGGTGCAGTATGTAATAAACCTTTTGTCACGATGTCCAGCAAATCCTCAGCCCCTTTGCGTAATTCACCTTTACTACTGCCTAAATATGCACTGCTTACACCTATTAAGTCTTTAAAGCATAAAGGCCTTTTGTCTCTCCTATATGTGCTCCGCACAAACGGTTGTAATGCACCCAAAATGCACTGTTGTAAATCCGTATTTCCTTTTTCAATCTCTGCTGTTTCTGTTGAGAGATGGCCGAGTAAAACCTTTATTGCTTCTGGACTAACAATCTCACCCAATGCAACTGCCGCAGCACGGGGCAGTTCCGGATAAAAAGGATGGTCCTTATATTCATCGATTATTTTGGCAAGCACCGGTATAGCTACTCTATCGCCTTTCACGCCCAAGGCTTTAGCAGCTTCTGATTTTATTTCATCGCTCTCGTCTTCATTTAAAATACCTATAGCCAAATCTCTCACAATCTGATGAATGCGTGGATATATCCAACCGAGTTCTCTACGGATGCCTTTAAGATACCGAATATCCACTTTTCTCTTCTCGGAATCGGTCTTGTTATTTTTAGCGGCCGAGATTATAGTTCTTGTCAAAATCACTTCAATCAACATGAAGATTGACATTGAACCAGCCATAATAAGCAAAATGAGCGGCAAATTTTGCAATATCACCTGAAAATCAAAATTAGCCAGTGCGGCCTCGGTAACACCTGTACTATTTAAACGCTGAGGATAATACAGTTCCGCGCATCCAGCAATGGGAATAGCTAACATGGCTAAAAGGAAAATCGCCCCTGAACTGCCTCTTATTCTCTTTGCCAGTTGGCTTATCCATTTATATAGAATGTAAGATAAAGATAATAAAACCGGAGCAATAAATATACCTATGCCTAATAAAACGAGGGGGTCAGTTAATACTGATTTTTCTAAGTTGCCGAGACCAAGATGACGAACAACTCCTAAAGTTGATATCAATATACCCAGAAGCATTACCAACTCCCAAAGAGCAGTTATGTATTGCTTAATGGTCTCTTCTTGTGCTTTGATTTGCCAAGGAGATTTAAGGAGTGCTGTTATATGAGCAGGATATAGACTAAACCGAAGCTGCCTGTCTAACCTATATCGTAAACTTCCGGGCCTATTACTTGACTCAGGAGAGATTTTTAGACCAGAATAATGAAGGCTGGATAGGAAAGCACGTCTAAATTCAATCTCTGGTACCCTCGATTCACCTTCAGAACCTAAACCACTACCTTGCATCTTCAAAGCCAAACATACAAATCCTACTATAATCCCAGCTATAAGACTACCTCCATCCAACACCCCTGCCTGAGTAATTCCTGATGAAGAAGAAAAATAACCTAACCAATTCATCAGATCCTGACCAAAAGGTAAGTGGGAGAAGAGGGATTTTATGGCTAGCGGGCTGTGGTTGAAGAGTTCGGGGACGAAGGCAAGAGGCAAGAATGCCGAGAATCTGGTGTCTGGTATAAAGGCTCCCTCACTGGATTTTTGCTGGGTGGCTACGCCAGGGGTGGCTCCGTGTTTACGGTGTTGGCTTCTATGTGAAGTTTTTCTACCGATCTGTTCTATCTTAGCAACTCCATCCTGAAACTTGTCGAACTGGTCTGGAGCCATTGCTTCTCTCCTGGTAGCCATCTGTTCAGTAAATAACCAATCCTTGGCAACATATGGTTCAGGCAAATCCACAAATTCAACAGCGAATCTAAATCTTCTCAGGTTGCATTCACTTAAATGCTTAGCAATAATCTCTCTTGTAGAATAACCATTTTCATCTCTGTAAGCTGCGTAATGTTTGGGCAAGACAAAGAGAAGGCGGTCTATACGATTACCCAGAGGGAGAAAGTATGCCATTCTCTTTGTTGTCCCCTCTAACTCTTTTTCCAGCAAATCTGCTGTAACTGAAGTAGCTTCCAGAAGATAGGTATTGCCATCTCTATTAACAATTCCGTCAAACTCTGAACTATAATCTCCTCTTACCACCATAAATGGTGCCGATAACATTTGATAGCCACGACTCTCTAAAACTTTCAATGCTTCAATTTCATATGCCGCTCCACTTATGAATTGCAGAACCTCATCAAGTCCAACTGCCCGTGGAAAAGTCAGTCTCCTTAGTATATCTGAAATATCTGCTCCAGGGTGTTTCCTTATAAACCGTCTTAGTTCTTCTATTGTAATATCTTTTATATACGGACTGGCTAATGCTAAAAGTAGATTCCTCACATCTTCATAGGTCCAGCTCATTCTAGAACTTCTTATTATTTTGATTGCCAAGTCAACAGTAGCTTCCTTATGCCTCCTTCTTAACTGTGTAATAATTTCGCAAAGTTTCCTTCTTACTTCTTCTTCCTTCAGCTTAGGACGGTGTTTTGTAATTCTTCTCAGAGCATATTCAACATCACCTGAAAATTCACGGCTTGCTGAGGGTGGCGGAACTTCTTCTAGAGATTCTGGTGCTTGAGGTGGTTTCAAAATCTCTCTCAACATCGCTATCTTTTTCTTTATTTCTTCTACCAAATCTATATAAGATGAGTCAGTAAATACTTTATTTTCACTTAAACATCGCTCAAGATTCGATAACTCTCTCCTGAGACTTGATTGTTTTTCTTCCTCCACATCTCCGTGCTCCAGTCTAAGTTCCAGAATAAAAAGACCTACATCTATGCTTTGAAGTTGAGGTCTTATTGCTTTTCTAAGCCGCCCCCCTTCTCTTGCCCTTGTTTCTTCTTGCGCGAGTCTTCTTTTTCGAACCCTAAACGAGGGCATTCTTCTCTCCATAACTACGCGCCTTCTAACTAAATTTCTTAATCCTCTTGCTAAATTTGTTATCTGGTTACTACTTATGAAATTCTCAATCTCTATTGTTTCAGCATCTGCAGAGTCATCCATAAAGGCTCTGGCTCTGCGGTCTAAATAATTACGAATGCTTACGACGAAACAAAGAGCCTCTTCTTCAACTTCAACTGAACGCATATGTAAATACGCCACTATAGAAAGTCTTAATATAAAATTAAGTTTATTCCTGCGTTCTTCCGAACATTTTACGATATGTCTTCTTATCAAAAGTAGTATTGCTGGGTGCTTTAGAATTCTATCTAAAAGAGAAACTCTCCTTTTATCCGGGTTCTGATATTCTACTGCCAAATCTCTAATCTCTTTCCAACTTCTACTTCTGGCTATTCCTATTCTTTCGCGTTGGCCATCAGGTATAATTGCTCCATCCGCTTCATCCATTGCGCAATAAACTGCCAATTCAAATTGCTTGAATTTATCCTTATCGTCTAATTCTTCCCTTAATCTTCTTACATAATCCACAAAAGATTCCTCTGGCAGTGGTGTTGTAATAAGCGTTCTGGCAGCGCGGTCAAAATCCCCTCCTCTAATCCATTCAGCCAATTCCCTAACATTGACCAATCCTGACGCACCATAAGATGACCCGCCAGTTTCGTCTCCTCCCGGTGAGTCCTGACCCTGGGCCAATCCAGCTGAACTCTTTTTGGCGGATTTCTCGGCGGGAATCTCTTTCAAAAGTATTATGCTCTTGCCCCAGAACCAAAGTAAGAATAACCCTGCCGCTACTCCTGCTACCGGATGAATCAGTGTCCAGATAAGCACCGCTGTGGTTATAGAACCACCTGAAAGCATCAAGGCGCTAACCAAAATAACCCAAATTGAGACATCCTTTGCGCCTTCCTTTACTGAAAGCCATGAAACAAGAAAACTCCACGGAATAGCAACAAGAGCTGTAATAAAAGGACGGTAAATCATCGTAGCTTTCCAAACATTTAATATTTGGACTACGTTCCAAAAAGTATTAGTTCCAAGATTCATGGAGAATAGGTTTTCCTTAACAGAGAGAATTGATAGAATGTGGCGGATGGAAAGGAGAGACCGCATATTTCCCAGAAATTTTCCTACTGAATAATCAATCTTCTCACCAATCTTTAGCCACATCCAATAACTTGGGTTGAATATTACGGTGCCAACAAGGTTAATCGTAACTGCCTGAATTACAACCTCATTAGGTATAGGTAATACTGGAATGAGGTCAGGAAATTGATTAACAAAGGTCCCGACTGATGCAAGGCCAACAAATTTCCTGGCCGAGAAAAAGAGTAAATAAAGTATCAGACCGCCAAAAGAAGCAAAATATCCTCCAATCCAAAAGACTCTATTTAAATTTATTTTTGTCCCTATTTTTGCAAAACATTTCACCTGATGAATTACATCACCCAACATAAATGCAAACGCTACTAATAAATGGTTTGCTATCAAATGATTCAGCAAACCATAATCGGGAAAGCACTTTGTTATCCACCAGCTTCCAAAAGTCAAGGCCGCCAAACCAACAGTCATTAATATATTTATTAATATATTCCTTGTGTGGGAAGCTCGCTCTCTGGCATATCTGATTTCAATTGCCTTTTCGAACATTGAAATAAATTCATCATTTATTTCGAATTGAGCCTTTTCAAATTCTAATTGAGCAAATACATAGGCAATTACTTCTGCTCTTGAAGTAGCTCCCTGCTCATAATCTTTTAAAAGAACTTCACTAATAGGAAGCTGTAAATATGGAACTACATCTACCATCATACCTTTTAGTCTCCACATCCAATGTTGTAATGCCTCAAACTGTACTGACGTAAGACCATCTACAATCTCTTGTAATACTTGCCCCAAGGGAACTTCTTCAGTAAAATCAATACCTAATGCTTTTAAGAACCTTTTTGCTAATCTTCTTACCACCTCGTCTTCATCGCTGACTGCCTGCGAAACTTTAGCTATTACTCCGTATTTCTCCAAAACTTCTCTATCAGCATCGGTTCTTATTTCTCTTACTAGGAGCTTAAGCGCAGTGCGTCTCTGCCATAACTTGTCGCTTCCCAACCAGCTACCGCAAAAACGTATAAGAAAAGCCCGATAATAAAAGGGAATTTTCTGACGACTCAAGAAAGCACCCACCACTAATGTCACCACAACAAAAACAACAGTACCCCACCCTATGTAATACAAAAGTGATGGATTTTGAGCGATGCGCTGCGTGTTCTCCGTGGCTATTGCAGCAGCACTTAGAGGCTTCATAGTACCTACAATCCACGCAAGAGCAGCGAGTATTGTTCCCATCGCGCCCACTGAGCCTATGCCTGGACTTCTTGGCTTTGGTCCAGAAGGCGGGGCCTCTGCCAATATTCCTTTTCTAAACCAGAAGAACGATAATAATCCCAGTATAACATTTGAGATAGCTATGCCCGCCCAGATACCATTTAAACCCCACGCCTTACTCATCGCCAGAATTAACCCTATCCCCACAAAGGACCCTGCGAGGCTAATAAGGAAGGAAGAGAGTGTACGCTGGGCACCCTTGAACGCCCACTTAAATATGTAGGCTATAGCCAAAAATGGGAGACTGAAAGCTATCATTCTGAAGAAGATAGCACCGACTTCTATTATCTCTGGGTCGGGATTAAAAACTTTTATAAGGGGAGAAGCAAAGGAAAACAGCAAGATTCCCGACACGAGAGCTAAAGCTGCTGCCAGAGCAGTGGATAAATAAGTAAACCTTATTGCTCTATCTATTTTGTTCGCTCCTATGTTCTGACCCACAAATATTTTTGTTCCTATTGCCAGGCAAGAGGGAATAAGATAAATCACCGCAAGGATTCTACCTACAATTCCGTAAGCAGCCACTGCAGCCGTCCCGAATCCACCTGCCATCGCCATAATTATTGCGGCCCAAAAAGCAAAGAGCATATTCTCAAGGCTCTCATAAGAACCTATAACCAAAATTCTCTTTATTATCTTCCAATCGGGCATGATGTCACCAAGTTTTAACTTCATCACTTCTTGTCGCTCTCTTAGAAGAAGGATTCCACCCCAAATAACCGATAGAATTCTGGAGAAAAACGCAGCCCATGCAGCTCCTACTAATCCCCAAGGAGGTACCATTATTGGAAGAAAGAGTGAATTTAAACACAATGTAATGATGGAGATTTGCATGCTCTTTTCAGGATGACCTATCTCCCTTAGAATAGAGCGAAGAGTCCAGTTCAAAGCCATAGTTATCGAGGCTATGGCCAATATCTTTAAATAGGGAGCGCCCAAAATTATTACATTGCTCCTTGCATGGAATAGTCTCAAGACTTCGGAGGGAAACAGGAAGATAGCCGTTACAAAGATACCCAAGGTTACTAAAACGGTAAAGAAGGTCTGCATCGTTATCTTAGAGGCACTAGAACTATCTCGTTTTCCTATAGCTTCGGATAGAAGGCTCCCGCTAGCGATGAGTAACCCCTGAAGAGGAATCCACACCAGATTCAAAGCAACAACACTGAAAGTGGCGACAGCAATAGCTTCCTTTCCTAACAAGCCTATGAAGAATAGCTCTACTATAGAAAGCACCGTAAAGGACCCATTATCTATAAAGTTAAAAAGGAATAATCTCTTTATCCGCGTTAATAGCGGCCCAGATGTTAAGCTATTTTCTTCAGCATGCTTGGAAGATTCTGCAGGATTCTCACTGTAAATCACGGTCTCTCTTAGATCGCCTTTAAGAAATTGAGTAAGGAAATAACTCACAGGAATGATTACGGTTGCCATAGTGGCAATTTGCACTGGGTATACAATGAAGTGATTGTCAGTATGGAGAAGGGAATGGAGCCATTCGTGGTAATCGGTGAGGAATTTGTCAAAAGAAGAAAGTTCTTGTCTTACGCCTTCGGTATAACCTTCAGGGTTAGCAATAGTGCGGGAGTCGAATAAGAAACCGAATGGTCCGGCACGAATCGGAGCAATCTTTAAAAGATTGAGAATCTTATTTGTCCTGATTGAATAACGAAGCATTATCCATGATAATCCTAAAGTGATTAACCCAGAAATGACCGGAACAATTACCGGCATCTGAGTGAAGTAAGTCCATAAAGTAATTGCTCCCCCGACTGCCAGCGTCGCCAAGCCCGCAATCCCCGCACCCATAGGCGTGGACTCCGGCTCTTTACCCTCGAGTTGAGGCCCGCCACTAGGTTCATCTTCTAATTCACCCTGGCTGGAGGCGGCGGTCGACTTGACAGTGGACTCCTCTTCCGAATCTTGGGAACTATTTCCTCCTCTTACCATCGCCGCAAAGAACCCGAATATACAAGCGGCAAACGTTGCTATATAATGCCAAGAATGCCAGGCCAAATTTATCGTCTGCTGTATCCGCTCTATGTCAATTGGTGGTACGAGGTAGCAACCGAATTGGTCGCCAGGACCGCTCACTTCTGAACCTAACCCCGGACTGCCTTGAGAGGCAAGTTTTTTTTCAACATAAGTCCTTACCTCCTTCGCCACCTCCCTAACATTTGAAGGTAAATATCTACCACTGACAGTCATTCCTAATAACCATATAGGCTCAGAATGCCCTATCAAATCCTCTATTTTCATTAACGAAGACTCATCACCTATTTCTCTTAAAACATTAAGGGAAAATAGCACAATTTCAGAATATATATCATCTAAACCTTTATTAAATACTGCTCTTAATCTGGATAAACAACTTTGTCTACCAGCTGGTGACAAATTCTTATAAACCTGCCATAAGGTTTGATAAAACCTAGATCTCCTTTCTCTTATAAACTCTACTTGAGAGTGATAGACCTGATAGGCCCCTTGACGAAAACTTAAATCTTCGGCCACGTTCAGTAAAAGCCCCAACGTCTCTCCTGAAGCATACCTGGGCGCCTCATCCAGATAAAAATCAAACTCCTGCCATCTTCTCTCACTTAAGGAAAGGACAAAACGCCTTCTCATAATTTCTTCGAAATCAGCCAATTCCACCAGTGCACCTACAATCTCAGCAGAGAAGGATTTCCTTATCTTATCTTGAGACAATGAATCAAGTATTTCTTCTAAGTAAGCAACGTATCCTTTCCTAAAAGAGTCATACGCAGGTAATCTCTTTATAACCTTTACCAGAGAAATTAATACTCTGTAGAAAAATAATCTTCTCTCCGCATCGGTAGGTCCGTCCAAACCCTCTTGTATAACATTGAAGATTTTCTCAGCCTCTTTCTTAGATTGAGAGACCCTTGCCGCTGAGGCTAAGCATTTATTAGTTACTCCTGGATCCAACCTTCCAGAATGATACAGCTCTATCAATCTATCTATTAACCGTATTCTGTAATTATCTTCCAACTCTAATGGTTCTAAGACGCTGAGGGCTTTAATCCTTAATTGGATATCTGCGGCTTCCTCCATACTTCTCTTTGGTCCTAATATCATGACGTAATTTAGACCTATCAGTCCTAAAGACCCTAAAAATAGGGCAAGGCGATTATTTATGGCCCACTCTATTAAAAATACCTCTTTCAGACCAGGATATTGTGAATAAAGATATAACAAAATAGCAATTCCTGCTATTACAATACCAGCTAATATGTTTATTCCTTTATACACATCTAACATTATTTTAGAAATTCTCTTAGAAGATTTACCCCGTATGAGTAGCCCTTTGCCTTCCTCAAGGTATCTTAAATAGAGAATTCTTTTGGTATGGTTTATTACTCTTTCTTCCAACTCTGTATTTATGTCGTAGCCTCTTCTTTGTAAATAACCTAAAATCGCAGTTATAATTTTTTCTATATTATCCTCATAAATTATGGTTAATGCCTTTAAACCCAAGCCGTTAACTAACCTCTTAAATTCTGAATCGGGGCTTCTCCCATCTATAGTCCAACCCTCTTTAAGCATATCGAATAAGGTAAAGAAAATAACCAAGGCCTCTCTTATTGTCTCATCTTTAGATTCAGGAAATTCTTCGTTGAAATATTCCCTGTTTTGTTGAGCGAAATAATAATAATCTCTGTCTATTTCTTTAGAAGAGCGTAGAGTCCTAGAAACACTGATTGGCCTTGGCCGTCTTTTTTCTTGGGTTTTAGTTGAGGCCCTGACTGAACCTCGCAGGTAATAATAACGGAAAATCATAAAAGGTATAATCGTTGACATTAAAAGGAATTGCAGCGCCCATGCAACAATTTCGCTCTTAACGTACCTGTGGAGATACTCGTGGAAAAATATGAATGTTTTTTCAGAATCTGAAAGAGCATTATCCAAACCTTTATATTTATCAGGGAATCCTTCTGGGGTAGCGATTATCCTTGTATCCTTAAATAAAGATATCTTCTCATTTAATAAACTGTTTACCTTTATATTTAAGAAAAGGGCATAACTTATGAACATTAAACCAACACCCAATCCTGCATTAGAAAGTAGGAGAGGCAAAATAAACGCGTATCCCCTTACGCCTATTACTTGGCTTGCAAAATAGAAGATAAGAATTGCACTTAAAGTGTTGAATATGACCCCTGCAAGAAAACAATTCCTATTCGCGAAAGAAACCTTTTTCGTATCTCGTTTTGGTCCTTTCCTTATATTTACTGGTTCTTCTGATTTGGCTGGGCTGGAGGTGGTGGCGGCTTTAATCATTCGATACAATCTGGTAAAAAATCTTGCTGAATCAGCCATTATTATTTGGTAATGGCTTATTAATCTTATTAATTTATCTTTTTCTTTTCTTGGATCACTAATAAGCTCTAAAATATCTGAACCGCGAATTAGTCCTGTTGGTTTTATGCCATCTGCGGCAATTTCATATTCTGGACCAAAAGCTACTGCGGTTATATGAACTCTTACACCATGCTGACTAATAATTCTTTCTTCTATGCTTCTTATTGCTTCCTCAATCTCATTAAATCTTCTATAGTAGGCGCTATAAGATGGCGCAATTGCTAAATCTAAATCATCATGCGACTTAACAAATTCCCCCCTAGAAAAGCTGCCTGTAATATAATAATCGGTTATTAATCTTTGCCCCTTCAATTCTTGCAAAGAATCTATAGCACTTCTTAATGCTTCAGCATATTGATTAATTAATCCTAATTCTTTTTCAGATAAATCTCCTGCCGGGCTGGAGGTACCATCATCATGGGGACGCCCTTTCGATGATCCCCCACGACTTGTTAATTTACTGGCTGAGGCAGTATCAATAAAAACCCGAGTTCGCTGTGCATATTGCGGTAACCTTACTGCTGAAGCAGGACAGTTTACCACATCTATCGGACCTTCCAGTCCTTGTTTTACAGCATCAGCTTTTTGAGGATCTGGAACAATAAAATAATTCCTATGTTTTGCAGACATAATTCCAGCAACAGTTATAGTGAGAGCGTGGGTAGGAACCTCATCTAAACTGGCGTATCTTCGGGGGTCGGTTTCCGGAAGAGATTTGTAATCATTGAACTGTTGCTGCCTGCATACCGAATCAATCTCTACAAGAAGCATAAACTCTTTAAGTTCTAAATCTGTGCCTCGGGTGCCGGGATCGTTAAATCCAATATGGCCGTTTACCCCGAACCCTCCAAATGCAAGGTCAATACCGCCATGCTCATTTTTTACTTCTTCGTATTTTTTACATCTCTCTTCAACGCTGCCTTTCAGGGCATTGATGTAATAAACTTGCCCGCCCGCTTGTTCAATTCTGTCCCAGTAGGGCTTAAGGTATGTTTCAAAAGTATGGCCATTTCCTCTCCTTAACATCCAGAAATCACCCACTAAATCGCAATTCTTCTCTGCATACGCTCGCATCGCTATTGGCATATCGGGCCTGTCTCTGTAGCCAAGCATCTCATCAAAGTGAATGGCGATAATTTTGCCCAGATAGTTACCTTTCTCCATTAGGTCAAAGAATACCTCATAAGCATCGGTCACAGAAGGAGCAGCAGCAAAATTTATTACCACATAACCTTGCTGTTTAATCACCTCTACTGCATCTTCATACATAAGAACTCCTGCTTTCTGACCTATCTCAGAGCGGTCTTTGCAGAAATAAATTTCCGGTCCTACTGGGCTGGAGGCGGCGGTAGTTTTTCTTCTCGAGATTAGTCTTAGGAGCCGTTGGGTTAGCCTGCGGCTTATTTGGCTGAATGGAAAGAGTTTGCGTTCTCTCATTATATTAACTGCGTGACGCATAGGCACAAAATCAGTCATACCAGTCATACTTATAAAGTGTTTTTTAACGCCGATGCTAGTAAATAGTATATGAAACCTTGTCTTTAAGCCGAATACTTTAGCCATGATAGTGTGTCCTAGTTCATGGGGAATAGCCCCAGGAGAAAATAAAATCGTTAATATAGTCGATTTAACTTTAGAACCCATTATAACTGTCTCGTCTGGGGGGTAAAATGATGATATAAACCCAACCACATTTATAAAGCTTATCAACAGAAACATGAATGCTACGTTAGACTCGATAAAATTACGTCCAGGGGAAAAGATTATAATATGAGCGTGATAAAATGAGACCAAAAATATAAGCATATTTACTAATGCACCGGCTAAAGAGATTAAAAGCCATTTATACGGGTGTTCATATGCATAATCGCCTTGATCGAATGGCTGTTTTTCTCTGCCTACAGGTACTTTAGACGCCTTAGCAAAATCTTCTTCTTGTGAACCTTCAGTTAATTTCCCTGAAATTCGCTTGATGAAGTCGCGGAGCAGTCTTATCGGTATGAGTAACTTAGTAAAGAGGGCTGGGCTGGAGGCGGCGGCTATTAAAGTACTAATGTACTCAGAAGTTATTTCGACAAGTCCAGGTGGCTTATTGGTAAATCTAATTCCTATGTCCAAAAATCCATTGATGACTCCTTCCATAATAGGAGGACAACTTTCGGTTGGACAACATTTATCATTTGACAAAGCCATTGTAACTACATCTGGTCTTCTATTCATCACTTCTAAATAAGTGCGGTAATATTCCAATTCAGCATCTCTTAATCTTAGTATCTGTTCTGGCATAGCAGTTTCATATCTTGAGTCACCTTCATTGTGCAGACGGTTATCTATAAAATCAAAATCGAAATCACATATTATTGTTCTTTTATCTTGTGAAAAATCTGGCATATGCTCATGGTCAGTTACAACGTGGACAGTTACATCCTTGCTTGAAATAAGTCTATATCTCCAGTCGCTTGCTAGACGTGTTACGGTATCTTGAAATGTATTTTCGGGAACCAGTCTTAAAAATTGTGTTTTATGCCTGTCTTCAAATAAGCATAATTTATATTTAACTGTGCTATTTGTTCCTTTATGCTTTGGCTTTACAACATATATTTCTTCAATAATGCCAAACCAAATTGCTGGCAATATAAAAAATTCATCATCATAATTTATACAATTGCCTGTCGCCTCTTCTACATCCTTAGGCCTATTAAACAAGGGATGCTGTGGGTCTCCCCTAAGGTCATCGTGCATATCAAAATGAATCAATACAGAACCTTTCTTTAATTTTTTGAGCATTGTTCCAATCTCCCATACATTATAGGCCCTTCCATGATGCCTAAAAACCGTTACCAAAGGTTCTGCTGGCTCAGTTTCAAAAGCAAAAAGTTTATATTCATTTTCTGGAGCATTCATCGTTTCCACAATTGACCGGTAATATTGTAATGCTTCGCCTGGTCTGGGGGCGGCGGGTTTAACCTCTCTTGCGCCTGCCTCAGGGCTAAAGAACTCACTGTGGCTACCGCGTTCACTTCCAGTCTGGTTGAAACCTGAATCATATGTGCCAGGGCCACTGTTGAGCTCGGGAGGACTATCTTGGGTTCCAAATCTAATAGATTGAGTGACGAGATAACTCATAGGAACGATTGTGGTCGCCAGTGTAATAATTTGGACTGGATATATTATGGAGTGGTTACTGGTATGGAGAAGGGAATGGAGCCATTCGTGGTAATCGGTGAGAAATCTATCGAAAGAGGAGAGTTTCTCTCTAACGCCTGGGGTGTAACTGACCGGGCGACCACGGAGTGTCGCCCCTACAACCAATCCTGTAGGGGACGGACTCTGTGCCGTCCCCAGGGTAGCAATAGGACGGGAATCAAATAAGAATCCCAATGGTCCGGCACGAATCGGAGCAATCTTTAAAAGATTGAGAATCTTATTTGTCCTGATTGAATAACCGAGCATTATCCCTGATAATCCTAAAGTGATTAACCCAGAAATGACCGGAACAATTACCGGCATCTGAGTGAAGTAAGTCCATAAAGTAATCGCTGCCCCAACTGCCAGTGTTACCAGCCCACTAATCCCAGCTCCTTGTGGTGTTGATTTCGGTCCTTCTCCCTCGACCAGCATTTCCATTATTTCTCTTAACTCATCTGGCTTTGTGGAATTGAATAGAACATTTAATCGATTTATGTCCAATGCTCCCTTCTCTTCGCTTGATAGAATATCATCTAATGTATAATCACCACTTATATATTCCTCAATTCCTCTATCTACGATTCTCTGAGCGACTTCACTAATTTTATCAAAGGAAAATTTTAAGGATGACCATCTTAAACCCTCTAACCCATCAATCTTCCTCTGAACCTCTTCATCCCCACGAAATACCTCGCTTAATATCCCTTTCATCCTCTCTCCACTCCCAAATGCACTGTAAAGTTGCCCCAGGTGCATCTTTCCTAATTCTTTCGCCAACCTTACATACCCCACTATCCCTCGATAATTCCTGAAATTAGCCAGTATCTTCCTTGCCCCTTCCTCTATCTGACTATAGGAACAGTCAATTCTCTCCCATCCTAAACCCTCTAAACTATCGATCTTCTCTTGTGCCTCTTCATCTCCATGAAATACCTCCCTTAATACTTCTCTCATCCTCTCTTCATTGCCAAATGCACTATAAAGCTGTCCCAGGTGCATCCTACCCAATTCCCTTGCCAGCTTTACATAGCCATCTATACCTCGATAACTCCTGAAATTAGCCAGTATCTTCCTTGCCCCTTCCTCTATCTGACTATAGGAACAGTTAATTTTCTCCCATCCTAAACCTTCTAAACCATCAATCTTCTCCTGTGCCTCTTCATCTCCAGAAAATACCTCCCTTAATACACCTTTCATCTTCTCTTCATCGCCAAATGCACTATAAAGATGTCCCAGGTTCATCCTACCCAATTCTCTTGCCAACCTTACATAGCCATCTATACCTCGATAACGTTCGAAATTAGCCAGTATCTTTCTTGCCCCTTCCTCTATCTGACTATAGGAACAGTTAATCATCTCCCATCCTAAATTTTCTAACCCATCAATCTTATTTTGTGCCTCTTCATCTCCACCAAATACCTCCCTTAATACACCTTTCATCCTCTCTTCATCGCCAAATGCACTATAAAGCTGTCCCAAGTGCATCCTGCCCAATTCTCTTGCCAGCCTTACATAGCCATCTATCCCTCGATAATTACCCCAATTAGCCAGTATCTTCCTTGCCCCTTCCTCTATTTGACTATAGGAACAGTTAATTTTCTCCCATCCTAAACCCTCTAAACTATCGATCTTCTCTTGTGCCTCTTCATCTCCATGAAATACCTCCCTTAATACACCTTTCATCCTCTCTTCATCGCCAAATGCACTATAGAGATGTCCCAGGTGCATCCTACCCAATTCCCTTGCCAGCCTTACATAGCCATCTATCCCTCGATAATTCCTGAAATTAGCCAGTATCTTCCTTGCCCCTTCCTCTATCTGACTATAGGAACAGTTAATTTTCTCCCATCCTAAATTTTCTAACCCATCAATCTTCCTCTGAACCTCTTCATCCCCACGAAATACCTCGCTTAATATCCCTTTCATCCTCTCTCCACTCCCAAATGCACTGTAAAGTTGCCCCAGGTTCATCCTACCCAATTCTCTTGCCAACCTTACATAGCCATCTATACCTCGATAACGTTCGAAATTAGCCAGTATCTTTCTTGCCCCTTCCTCTATTTGGTCGAGGTTCATATCAATGCTTGGCCAGTTCAACGAACAAACCTCTCCCGGTATCTTAACCTCGTATATTCTACTCAACAGAAACCCGAGATCCCTTTTCATTACGCTTTTATCTTGAGGTGACCAGAATGTAACCTTAATTTTATTTAACTGCGGAACCTCAAAACCTTCATTCTCCAGTTCTCTACACAACTTTATTAATCCTCTCACACCTCCATAAACTTCTAAAAGTTCGCCCTTCTCATATGCCCTCATCAATTTCCCTAACGCTGCAAAAAATAACTCTGCACTGATAAAGAAACTACGAAACATTTGTTTACCAAATAATTGATTTAATTCCCTTGAGAGATATTCTGGAGAAAACTTAAAATTCGCAATCCGCCTATTCTGCCTTTCCCTTGCCTTTTCCCGGATGTCTCGTATCAAATAAAAAGTCCCATATGCCCCATATTTTTCTGGATATTCTGCTAGATTAATACCCCAGGGTCTCTCTCCCCTTTCGTTTGCTTCAAATATATACCTGACCAGTTCTTGCTTTTTTAATCCTTCAGGAATATCTGGATATCTTCCTATAGTCTCTGGTACTACCGCCATTCCTAACGTTAACAGCGCTACCGTCACCCAGACAAAGGCTCGAATCTGTCTCGCAAACCACTCTTTTCTTAAATTAACCTTAAGAATCTGACCGATAAGGTAACCCAGTGGGATGACTATGCTGGCCATACTGATTATCTGAATAAAATAGGTTAACTTTTCGTCTGAAATTCCAAAGAATCTGTGGATTGCTTCGTGGTAGTCGGTGAGGAATCTTTCAAAAGAGGAGAGCCTTACTTTTACGCCTGGAGTGTAATTAACCTCTGCCAGGTAGCCGACGGCTTTAGCCGGCGTTGCCTCCTTTCGCAACCTGAAGGTTGCGGCTACCTTTCGTAGATTGCTGGTCGCAATGGCGCGGGAGTCGAATAAGAAACCGAATGGTCCAGCACGGATGGGATAAATCTTCAAAAAATTGAGAATCTTATTCGTGCGGATTCCATAACGGATCATTATCCATGATAATCCTAAAATAAGCATCCCTGAAATCGCAGGAATGGCAACAGGCATCTGAGTGAAGTAACTCCATAAAGTAACCACCACTCCCACCGCCAATGTTGCCAGTCCAGCAATCGCCGCCCCTCCCGGCGTTGATTTTGGCCGTTCAGTAAATCTTCTTTTCCTCCCAAGTCTTTTCGATGCGAAGACAAATTCTCTAAAGCCCGCTAGGTTACCAAAATTCTCGTCTATCTCCTTTCGTAAATCGGCCCTTCTCCCAAGCAGTTGAGGGAAGGCTTCGCTATAGAGCAGACAGACAATAGCCTCATCGGGGTTATCACCAAAAACAGAACCCATCATCCCACCCAGGCGGGCGCCGTATTTGATCTCTGTCCGCCTCAACATTTCAAGGGACATCTGTTGAAAAAGACTGCTTAGTTGATATCTATATCTCCCTTCAGGGTCGGTCAGAATGTCCACTAATTCTGCCAAGGCCTCCGCAGCCAATCCATAATTTAACCACACCGGGCCTCTGACCCTTTTCCCCTTTATGGTTCGAACTCTCTCTGCCTTAATCCAGCCCGGACCTAGTCTCTTTCTATCCCCGGGCTGTGTCCAGGTACCTTTTGGTGGATTCTGGAAATGGTAAATTCTAAGGTCTTTAAACTCACTCCTTACCGTCTCATCAGGATGGTTTTTAAGAAAATCCATAACTGCAAGTGCAGGTGAATCGTTATATGCCCTGGAGAGCATCCCCCCTAAAGTGGCACCATATCTTATTTTCGTATATTGAATTACCTCCTGGGTCACCTTTCTAAGTAAGTCTTGATAGCTCCACCTGTAGTCTCCTTGCGAATCAGTTAATATGCTCACCAATTCCCCCATCGCTTGCCGAGCGACTGCGTAGTTCTTGCTCCCATCTTCAAGGGCCCAATTTGCCCCCTGGGTGAAGTGGTAAGGTCTAATTTCTTTGAAGTATTCCCTGACTTCCCCTACCCGGTGGTGTCTTAAATAATCTATAATCGCCTCAGCAGTATGACCATCGTAGACCTGCATTCTGAGTCCACCGAGATTTCGGCCGAAGCCTATCTCCGTAAAATCGAGCTTATCTTCGGTAGTTGTTCTGACTATTTCTTCCATCTTGCCAATGTATTCTCTAATCTCCATCGGCCTTCTTTCAGGATTATCCATGAGATAATCGATTAATTCATCCAAGGCCTCTCTTGCCAGAGCATAGTTTCGCCATTTCCCATTAACGAATTCCCAACCTTCGGGCATCTTCTCTGTGCCATCGCCACCTTTTGTCCATAAGAAATTCACCTCAGGAAAGTGGTAGATTCTTAGCCCTCGAAATTCTATTCTCACATTCTCATCGGGATGGTTCCCCAGATAGTCCATCATCGCCCGGGAAGGAGAACCGGCGTATACTGTATGAAGCAGCCCTTGCAATTTTTCTCTGGCGAAAAAGCCGCCATCAAACTCACCTTTCCCTAAATGCTCTCTTATTTCATTTAGACTGTATCCCTTTCTCTCTTCAATGAGATAGCGAATTAACATCCTTGCATTTACTCTACCCTGATAGCCATCCCATGTATTCCAGGGAAATTGGCTCAACGCGCCCTGTGGGTCAATCACTTCTTCGCACACTTTAATGAGATACGGATAAATTAACTCCTCATAAGTTCGGGTCAACTCTTCTTTCCTTTGTGATGGATATACTTCTATAAGTCGGGCTAATATATCGTCTCTCAGGAGTTTATGATGGTTTTTATTAGTCGGGTCTAATTGTCGGCAAGCCTCCTGGGCTTCCTCCGGAGGGAGCAAAAGTAAAGTATTTAATATAGAAAGCATATCCAGTGCCCGAGATTCTCCCCCGGTTAACCTGCCACTTAAAAACCGGTCAAATAACGTCGCTGGTGGCATATAAATAGTTGTTTCCTCAAGGGTAGTCTTGGGAACCCCGCGTAAATATAGCCCCCTTTTCAATGTTAAGATCATGCAAAAGCGAGTAAACGGACGAATTATTCCGAATTCTGATACAATTTCTCTTAATCTCTCGGCAAACACTTCCCTCCACTGCCAGAAATTACTATTTAATAATGACTTTATTCCTTTCCCTCTCCTAAGAAAAGTAAAAAATCTAACCGACGGCCAAAGGGTCTGCACCTTATCATAATGTGTCAAAAACCAATCCAAATCTTCTCCGTCCTCTATTCCCTTCTCAATATACCATTCAGAAGGATCTTCTATTAATCTCTCATTGAACCATTCCATCACTTCCCACATAATAGTCTTCTGTTCATCGGTCATAATTATATATGGTGGTATACAATCAAGCCATATAAATACGCCCCTTCCTGCGTCTGGAACATCGCATCTAATCCTGAAGAAAACTCGCAAGATTTCTTCTCTAAAATTTATTCGATTCCCCCAATAACAACTAACAAAATAAACATCTTTTTCTTTAGACTTATGGATTACTATTTTATGTCCGTTAATACTTATCGGAGCACCAATTGAAATAAATTCAGGACGCTCCATCTCCTCCTGCAGGACTTTTTGGTCATAACTCTTTTGAGCCTCTTTTTCCTGTTTTATCCTTCGTTCAGATACCATGTCGGCTCTGACAATAACATCTGCTAATTTTTCATCCTCAAGCTGAACTCCAATTCTACTTGCGAGGCTTTCTTTTCGTTCTTGATACTGGCACCACAATTCCCCCTTTCGAGGTTTAGCCAATTTTTGAAGTTCTTCAGTAAATATCCTCCTTAGACATTCCATTTCTTGGACTCTTATTTCAGCGACTTTCTTTTCTTCTTCAGCTGGCCATCTATAAGGATAATGAGATTTAACATTATCGACCGCTCCTTCAAATTCTCCTAAAGTCTTATACCATTTCTGCCTCACCATAGGTTCCAAGTGACTCATCAGTTTCTTGTATTTATTCATAGCCCGAGACTTGTTTTGCTTTAACTCCTTAGCAGTCTGCCTGGTTCTACTTTTTTGTCTCTTGTTGAGTTCAAAAGGAGGATTATCTATAACCTTTCGAAGTTCTTCTTCAAATTCTACTCGGTTAGCATATTCACCATCTCCAACTTCCCTTATCTTTTGAATATAACTCCTGAAGGCATTCTCCCGATAAGAAGACTTCGTTCTCACTACCGCCTCAACTACCTGCCTTTGTTCCTCCGCCTCTATGAGTCCAAAAGGAGGGTTGGCTAAAATGTTTTGAAGTTCCTCTTCAAATTCTTCTCGCTTAGCAAACTCACCATCTCCAACTTCCCTTATCTTTTGAAGATACTTCATGAACACATTCTCCCGATAGGAAGACCTGGCTCTCACTACTGCCTCGTCTACCCTTCTTTGTTCTTGTTCTTCCAGTTCAAAAGGAGGACGAGCCAAAATATCCCATACACATTGTTCAAATTCTTCCCTGCCAAGCTCACTGCGTTCCCCCAGTTGTTCAATCCGTTCAACATATGAAGGCAGTATATGAGCGCGGGATATTATTTCATAACTCTTCCCCTTTTCTATCAGTGTCCTATCATAATCTTCCCTGCCAATAGTCTTTCCATCCAAGGTAGCTTCAAAAACTTCACTCTTATTTATTCCCAGGACTACCAGAAGTTTTGTAAGTCTTGTTCCTCCAACAATACTTAAGGTCGTCGCATCAATATTAACCTTAACACCTTCTATTTTTTGTTCGTCCATTACCCCTTCAAAAAAGGGTAATAGGTCGGTAAAGATCTTCAAATGATTCAAGTTCAAGACCAGTTTCCTCTTCATTTTACCTTCTGGAATTACTCCAATGGCAACCGGTACGAAGTCACCGTAGGCATAACTTTCTCCCTTCTTTCCTACACAAGGACTAACCAAAATCCTATTAATACCCTCACCCCTTCTAAAAAAACCAAATCCGCCAACTAACAGTTCTTGTCCGGTCTTTTTGTTCTTAAGTAAAAGACTACCCTCATATTGGGCATATTCTAAAGAATCTGGCTCTATACCTACAAGTGCCAATGAACCCTTCATCGAAATTGCTTCTTTTTTGAACCTAATTATGCCATCGCGTCTCACTGGAACAAGCCTTTCCCGTAAATTTCTATCGAGTTCATTCATGAACTCCCTAAACCATGAATCAGACGAAGCCAACTCTTCCCCACGTTCTTCCCTCCCTCCCGGGGGAAACGCCCAAATCGCTAACAAAGATGCCGCCACAACAGAAAATACTGGAGGAAGTCTGAAATGATGATCTAAAGCAATAATGCCACAACTTGCGAGAACTGCTAAAATTTCTCCTCCCCTAAGACCTTCATATGGAAGACCCAAGTCTTTTTGAGACGGCCCTGTCGGCGTCCTATCTGTTGACATACCACTCATGCTCATAATTGGCGTCAAGAGAGTAAGAAAGGAACCTTTATTTACACCGAGGGATAAGTGAGTAGACAAATAGAAGTAAAGCGGTACAATCATAGTTGTCATAGTTATGATTTGTACCGCATATACAATGAGATGATTTTTGGTATGGAGAAGAGAATGGAGCCATTCGTGGTAATCGGTGAGGAATATTTCGAAAGGAGAGAGTTCTTCTTTTACGCCTTTGGTGTACCTAACCGGGCGGCCACGGCGGGCCTCCCCTACAACCACCCCTGTAGGGGTTCGATTCATCGAACCCGCAGAAACGGGCTCAATAAATTGAGCC
>Ga0315296_10000676_pt1 | contig 30705 bp, 23 predicted proteins | sample YL17G14_18_MG_FD_203921 | JGI IMG/M metagenome (GOLD analysis project Ga0315296, IMG submission 203921) | Sediment microbial communities from Yellowstone Lake, YNP, Wyoming, USA - YL17G14_18 | ecosystem: Environmental > Aquatic > Freshwater > Lake > Sediment | place: USA: Wyoming | collected... | reverse complement strand
ATCGCGATCTGCGCAGGCAGGCTCGCCAGGCCAAGCGCCGTCAGGACGGACAGGATCATACGAGGAATCGGGTTTCGCACTTTGAGCTCCTTTAACGGTTAATTCGCGCGGTCCGGGCGCGCACACATGTTTGATACACCAGGGCAGGATATGGTTCAGATGCCCAAGGCTCCTGCCCGGACGCTCTTATTATATCATCTGCGGAGGAAGAAAAAACGCCGACATGCCGTCGGCGGAAATCCGTCCCCATTGATCCGGTCCGCTACGCGGGCTCGATCGCCGGCGGGGCCTTCTTGGGCGGCTTCGCAGGCTCCTCCACCGGCTCTTTTCGTTTCTGATCGCTTTCGAGGTGCTCCAGGCCCTTCTTGGCAATATCCATCAGCGGGGTCTTATCGGTTATCAGGCTGGGCTGGTCCTCGATGAGCGCGATCAGCTCCTCGCCCTCCATATCCTGGACCTGGACGAGCCGCCGCGCCGCCAACTCGAGCTTGTCCTTGTGGTCGGTCAGAATCTTCGTCGCTTCGCGATGGCAGTCCTTGACTATCGCCTGCACTTCCTGGTCGATCGTGTACGCCACCCTCTCCGAGTAGTTTCTGTCCTCCACTATGTCTCTACCGAGGAAAATCGTTCCGGCTTTCTTTCCGAAAGTGATCGGCCCCAGCTTGTCGGACATTCCGAACTCGGTCACCATGCGTCGGGCGAGCTCGGTGACCTTGTTGAGGTCATCGTACGCTCCGGTGGACACCTCTCCGAAAACGACCTCCTCCGCCACCCGGCCTCCTAGAGCGGTTTTCATCTTATCCAGAAGCTCCTGCTTCGTGGTCAGGTAGCGATCCTCGATGGGAAGCTGGAGGGTATAGCCCAGCGCCATGCCTCTGGGAAGAATGCTGATCTTGTGAACGGGGTCCTGATCGCCGAGGTAGTATGGAACAAGGGCGTGACCGGCCTCGTGGAAGGCCAGCCGTTCCTGCTCCTTTGGGGAGACAACGCGACTGCGGCGCTGCGGGCCGGCCACGACGCGCTCGATGGACTCCTCGAAATGCTCCTGCCGGACCTTCTTGCCGTTCTGCCTGGCGGCGAGGATCGCGGCCTCGTTGCAGAGATTCTTGATATCGGAACCGGTGAAGCCGGGGGTGCGTCGGGCGAGAATCCCCAGATCGACATCATCGGCGAGCGGAATCTCCCTGGAGTGAATGACCAGGATGTCCTCTCGGCCCTTGATGTCCGGGCGGTCGACCACGATTCTGCGGTCGAACCTTCCCGGACGCAGGAGAGCCGGGTCGAGGATGTCGGGGCGGTTTGTGGCGGCAATCATGATCACGCCCGCGTTCGGATCGAATCCGTCCATCTCGACAAGCAGCGCGTTGAGAGTCTGTTCACGCTCATCGTGACCGCCGCCGAGCCCCGCTCCCCTCTGACGCCCCACCGCGTCGATCTCGTCGACAAAGACTATCGACGGCGCGTGCTTCTTCGCCTGCTCGAAGAGGTCACGCACCCTGCTCGCGCCGACGCCGACAAACATCTCCACGAAGTCGGACCCGCTCATGTGGAAGAAGGGCACGCCCGCCTCTCCCGCGATCGCCCGCGCCAGCAGCGTCTTCCCGCAGCCCGGCGGGCCCAGCAGCAGCACGCCCTTCGGTATCTTCGCCCCAAGCGCGATGAACTTCTTTCGCTCCCGGAGAAACTCCACAACCTCCTCCAGCTCTTCCACAGCTTCCTCTATTCCCGCCACATCCTTGAATTTGACCTGCGGACGGTTGTCGGTGAGCATCTTCGCGCGTGACTTGCCGAAACTGAACGCCTGACCGCCCGCCGATTGCGCCTGCCTGTAAAGAACGAAATAAAGCAGCCCGAAAAGCGCCAGCGGAATGACGAGCAGGAGCAGGGGCGACAGCGCCGTCAGTATGAACGGCGGGCTCTTGACCGTTATCCCCACATCGTGGTCGTGAAGCAGCGTGACGATCTCTTTCTCATACTCCATGGGAAAACGCGTCTTGAACTGCTGGGGAACGCTGGACCTGTCGGAGTACGGCTTCCAGATGAGCATTCCCTCATCTTCGCGTATCTCGACATCGCGCACCTGCGCGTACCCCATCTCGCCCTCGATCGACTTCAGAAACGTGCTGAACGGAACCTCCTCGACTTTCGCGTGGTTCGTCCAGAAACTGTACAGAAGCGCCAGTATGAGCAGGACTGCAATGACGGAAAACGAATTCCAGCGGGGTGTTCTCATGCCGATATCGCCTTACCGCGGGTAACGCCTATAACTAATCAATGCGTTTCCCTCGCTCTTTCATAATATCGACCGCTTGGGCGCGGTCAGGAAGGTCCGGGAACGTACCAATACTTAAGTTTATCACACGCTCTCCCCGGTCGCCAGACGAGCGCTCACGATCACCCGAACCGCCGATCCGCTCTCCGAGGTCACCTTCGCGCCTTCTGAGATAAGACTCAGCCTCGGTAGCGCCAGCACTGTTCCGCATGGTCTCGCCTCGACCACCGGTTCGACCGGCCTTTCGTGCCGGGGAACCTTGCGGTCCGTGAAAATGTCCGAAACCTTCTTCGTATGTCCCCTCATTCCCATGGGAGCCATCCGGTCGCCGGGCTGCATGGTTCTGATTACTATCGCTTCGCAGCCGTCCGGCAGCGTTACGGTCGCCCCAAGTTGTGACGGCCCAACAGGTGTTTGGGTTCGTTTTTCTTCGCCTTCGACCGGTGCGATCCGGATGGTGTAAGGTCCGAACCGCCAGGTACAGGGAAGCTGATCGAGGGATATCTCGATGGGCTCCGGGGGCTTGATTTCGACGGGCGGGCCGATTATCACCGCGTCGCCGGTCGGCTCGGCCCTCAGACCGCCCGGAATATCGCACGGCGCGTCCCTCACCCCCGCGAGCATGCTGATGATGGCATCGATATGCTCCCGTTCGGGCCTCAGGTCGGCATCGAACATCTGAAGCGCCGTTAGCACAAGCCGGGCCAGGATCGGGGAGGGCAGGTGACGGAACCGGTCGACGGGGAGCCGAAGCTGTCGGCGCTCTTCGAAGACGACCCCGGCGAGGAATTCGTCGGCGAGACTCTGGAAGTGAGTTTCATCTTCCGAAAGGAGCTCGGCGGAGCGCGCAAGGGACTCAAGGGTTCCGCTCCAGCCGGATTCCTCGGCGAGTGCGACGAGTCGGGGCAGGAGCAGGTTTCGAATGCGCCCGCGGTCCGTGGTGGTCTCGAGATTGGTCGAATCCGTGCGCCATTCGAGGTCTCGACGGGCAAGATATGCTATCACCTGGCGCCTGAAGACCCCGAGCAGGGGCCTCAGAAGCGTAAGCCCGGTGTATCGCCGCACGGGCTGAAGCGAGCCGAGGCCACGCCCCCCCGCTCCCCTCAGCAGGCGCATCAGCAGCGTCTCAACGCGATCGTCGGCCGTATGGCCGAGAGCGACACACTGCGTGCCGATTCTCGCCGCCACCTCCGCAAGGAATTCGTATCGGGCCGACCTCGCCGCCATCTCCACGCTGAGCCCGCTTTCGGCGGCTTTTGATGGGATATCCGCCTTGCCGATTTCGAGCGGGATGCCTCTCTCGAGGCAGAACCCGCGCACGAATTCCTCGTCCGCGTCCGATTCCCGCCCGCGAATGCCATGGTTCAGGTGCGCCGCGAAGAGCCGGATCGCGAGAGGCTCGCCCGCGCGATCGAGGATGTCGCACAGCGCCATCGAGTCCGGTCCGCCGCTGAGCGCGCAGAGGACGATTCGGTCGAGACCGAGGACCGAGTCCCAGTCCAGCGCGTGAATCACCACCTGCAGCAGATCTTTCTGAACCTCGTTCATTGCATCCGTAGTCCTGAGATGTACATACCAGGCGCGACGGACCGGCGAGACACCGGCCGCATGCCTGAGCCTCTATGGTATCATACCGCTTCACATGTTGAGCTTCGCCGAGATGATTCTCACTGCCGGACGGATCAATGCGCACGCTGCCGCCTCAGTCCTGATGATCCTTGCCGTCGCGATCGGTTGCCGCGGCGAGAAGGCTGAGGTGAAACCGGTCCCGGTGTTTCGAGACGAGTTTTCTCTGTACGTGCTCGATCCCGGGGTTTTCGAGGCGGTCGATCCGGAGTATCCGAATCAGAAGGAGTTTCTGATTCTGCGCTCCGGGGATGTCGAGATCAGTTGCGGGATCTACCGGGGGGCGCATGTGGCCGGGGGCGCGGTGGAGTTTGAGATAGCACGGTTCGCGACCGAGACGATTCTGGATGAGAACTGGCTCGCGGGCTGCATGAGATGGCTGCTGGATGCGAGCGAGGTGAGGATCGAGGGCAGATGGTTCTACGTTGCGACCGTGCTGGTGCGACGCGATCCCGAGAGGACCGCTCGCCTTACCCGAATTCAGCAGGTGGTTCACCGGCGGGAGATACAGCGATTCCAGGACCATGTCGACGACATCGTGAAGATCTACTACGCCGTCAGGGACCGGGACATCTACATCCTCACGCTCTCGGGTTTCCCGGAGGATGTCGCGGCCAAGGAGATGGATGTCCGGAGGCTCCTTGCGAGCGTTCGGTTGAGCGCCACCGAGGCGGTCGGCGGGATGGATGTCGGCGGGTCGGGGCGGTGACGGCGAGAAAAAAACCCCGGCTGCCCGAACGGGCTCCGGGAAAGTCTCGGGGGACGAGCGGGCCGTCTAATTGCCGCCCATGGGCATGCGGTCGTCGCGGGTCAGATACAGGTCAACCTGCTCGAAGCGTCCGCGCCGCACCTCGACAACCGTCTCTCCGCCGTAGGGCACACCCTGGTTGTTGAGCCACACCATGGTATACCTGCCGGGATCGAGGTTCCTGATGTTATAGTGACCACTGTCGGTGCATCGTTCCTGCGCAACCACCTGACCGGCTTCGTTCAGCAGTTGCACAGTCCCCCATCCTGCCGGCCTCCCGTCCATATAGACCGTTCCGGCGATCGAGGCCTTCAGGTTTCTGAGCTGGCCGCAGGATGCGCCCGCGAGGGCCGGCAGCAATGCAACTACCAGCAGCAGTGCCAGTACACGACTTGACATGATCCGTTCCATCTCCTTGGTCCGGTTGACCGGGATGTATTATAGCATGAAGACACGGACATCGAACTCCCCCTCAGCCCCGTCAAGGTGACCGGGGAAGGCCGTCAGTAGTGATGACAGCGCCGTCGGAAAGAAAGTTCGAGCGGAGTGCGCCGGAGGACGGCCCGGAGGCCGCATGCCGGCCGCGTCCGTGCTGGCAGACCATCCTGCTCGGCCTCGCTGCGGGCTGCGGCGGATCGCTCATCGGCGTGGGCGGCGGGATAATCATGGTTCCCGTGCTCACCATCTGGGGACTCACCCAGAAGCGGGCGCAGGGCACCAGCCTTGTGGTCATCTTCGCCCTGGTCCCGGTCTCGATCTACACCTACTGGCGGCTGGGCAACATAGACTTCGGCTTCGCCGTCCCTCTCGCGATCGGCGGAGTTGTCGGGAGCATGCTGGGGTCCGATCTCGCTCTCAGGTTCTCCAATCGACTGCTCGCGCGGCTGTTCGGAGTATTCCTGATACTCATCGCCCTGAGACTGATCTTCGTTCCCGGGCTGCCGGAGCACCATGTCGCGGCCGATTTGGCCGACTTCACCAGGCTTGTGGAGACCACCCTGCTGGGCGTGCTGGCGGGTATGGCCGCGGGATTCTTCGGTGTGGGCGGCGGAGTGATTTTCGTCCCGACCGGCGTCCTTCTCGCGGGTCTGCAGCAAGCCTTCGCGCAGGGATCGAGCCTCACCGCAATGTTCCCCACCACCCTCGTGGGGATATTCAACTACCACAGGAAACGCGAGATCGAATGGAGCCTTGTGTGGTGGATGATTCCCGGCGCCTGGCTCGGAGCGGTAATCGGATCGTGGGGCGCGGACGTCCTTGGAAAAATCCGTGAAGGGCGCGTGCTGACGATCGTCTTCGCCCTCTTCCTCCTGTACACCGGTGCTGCAAAGCTGATCGGAGCCGCCCACGCTTCCCAGAACCTTACCGGACGGCGCGCCTGAGCCTGTATAATGTCCGCGGTTTCCGGAATCTCTTTCCGATTGGAATCGGAATACGCCCCGGGGGTGCATAATGTCAATCAGAGTCCCGCTTCCGATCGCTGCGGCGCTTATGCTCGCCGCCGTTCTGGTCACTCCTGCTTTCGCCCAGTTCAGACCTCGAGGCGACGTGGACGTGACCGAAGAAAGCCGCGACGAGGCGGCAATCCTGAGGATGCTGAGCGCCTACGAGGACGCGTTCAACCGCCGGGACATGGAGCTGAGGATGTCGCTGTGCCTGGACACATACTGGGAGTACGGCTTCGAGAACGGTGAGTTTCTCCAGGCTCGCGATTTCGACGATACCCGGCGGGAAGTGGGTCGCTACTGGGCGAGCATCAGCGCCCTCAACTACTCCATCGATGAGATCGATATAACCATCGACGGCCCGCAGGCGTTCGTGCGCGCGTATACGACCCATATCGCGCGAGGCGAGCGCCATTCCTCGATCGTGCACTTCAACCTGGTCAAGATTGAGGGCCGATGGTACATTGCATGGGATTCCTATAACATAGTGCGAAAGTACGACTGATGCTCCCGGAGCGGATCGACCGATGACGTCCCCTGAGCCCCCTCTTCTGATCCGGAACGCGCGCCTGTTCGATCCGGCGAGCAACATCGATGTTATCGGTGCAATCGCCGTCGCCGACGGCCGGATCGTCGGCATCGGACCCGACACGGTTGCGGAGGAGCATGAGGGGGCAATAGACGCGGGCGGGTGCTGCCTGTTCCCCGCTTTCTGCGATCCGCACGTCCATTTCCGCACTCCGGGCGAGACGGAGAAGGAGGACCTCGAGTCGGGCTCGAGAGCGGCTCTTGCCGGCGGATTCACCTCGGTCATCCAGATGCCGAACACGAACCCGGTTGTCGACACTCCCGAGCTGGTGAGGGACCTGACGCGCGACGATCCGATCGAGCTCAGGGTCCTTGCGGCGGTGACGTACGGCAGCCAGTCGCGCGAGCTCACCGATTTTGCCTCGCTTCTCGACGCAGGCGCCGTGGGATTTACCGATGATGGCCAGCCGGTATCGGTGCCGGTGTTCATGAAAGCGGCGCTGGAGTTCGGATGCGAGCGGGACGTGCCGATCACGAGCCATGCTGAGGAGCCGACTATCGGCCTGAGAGGGATAGTCAGGGCCGGGACGATCGCCGACAGCATGGGTGTGCCGGGATGGAATCCGCGCAGGGAGTCGGCGATGGTGGAGCGCGACGCGGTCCTTGCCCGCCGGACCGGAGGACACGTGCACATCGCGCACGTGTCCACCCGAGGGGCGGTTGAGATCATCCGGAAGGCCAAGTCCGGAGGCATACGGGTCACGGCCGAGGTGACTCCGCATCATCTCTCGCTTACGGTGAGCGACGTTCCTGACATCGGTGCGGATGCGAAGATGAATCCGCCATTGGGCACTGAGGATGACCGCCGTGCGTTGATCGAAGGCTTGGCCGACGGCACCATAGACTGCATCGCGACCGATCACGCTCCGCATACGCCCCGGGAGAAATCGCAGAAGCTTGAGAGAGCGCCGTTCGGTGTGATTGGCCTCGAGACATCCTTTGCGGTTGCGTACACCCGGCTCGTCAGGCCCGGCGCGATCGGCCTGGCGCGACTTGTCGATGCGATGAGCCGAATCCCGCGCGAGATTTACCACCTCGAGCCAGTCGCGCTGAAGATCGGCTCCCGCGCCGACCTCGTTCTTGTCGATCTCGAAAAGAGCTGGACGGTGGAGCCGGGTAAATTCCAGTCAAGGGCGAGGAACTGTCCGTTCAAGGGCATGGAACTGTACGGAAAAGTGCTGTGGACGATGTACAGGGGGAGGATTCTGTGGGAAGTGAGAGATTGAGTTTGTTGCAGCGGGCACAGACACGCGCGACTTCGTCTCGCTCAGCCTGTGCCCGGCACCCGGATTCGGAACAGCGGGCACAGACACGCGCGACTTCGTCTCGCTCAGCCTGTGCCCGGCGCCCGAGTTGGGCTTCTTGACAGGGCTGTTGGATAAGGGCAGAATCGCGGAAGAAAATGGCTGACCGGAAAGATGACAGGATTCGAGCGAGGCAGGTGATCGCGGTCTGCTGCGGTGGGACTCCTCCTTCGGAGGAGGAGAAGCTGGCGTACGAGGTGGGGAAGGAGATAGCGCGACGCGGGGCGGTGCTGGTGTGCGGCGGTCTTGACGGCAGCATGGCGGCCGCATGCAGGGGGGCCAAGGAGGCGGGAGGCCTGACCATCGGCATCCTGCCCACGTACGAGAAGAAGACGGCGAACGAATGGGTTGATGTGGTCATTCCCAGCGGTCTGGGTCATGCGCGGAACAACCTGGTGGTGGCGACGGCGGACGGTGTGGTTGGTGTCGGGGGGTCGTGGGGGACGCTGAGCGAGCTTGCGATCGCCGTCAAGATGGGAAAGCGCGTCGCGGTGCTGGCCGGATGGGACGCGAAGCCTCCCGGCAGGGGGAGGACGCGATTCGTGAACGCCGCCACGCCCGCGGAGGCGGTCGCGATCGCGCTCGGCGAGAATCCCCGCGAGTAGCGACGCACGGCAATGCGTCGCGACGCCTGGCGCAGAATGGGCGTGCGACGGCAGGAGGAGTCACGATGAGATGAGACACCTACAAGCGCGAGGACGCGCTTGTAGGCGCCACCGGACCGAGCGCAGGATGCGCACGGCACGAAGAGCGCGTGCCGCGAATGTCACTTGAAACGGCGCTGAAGCCCTCTTCCCAGCTTATCCATGCTTTCCATCTGCTGCCTTTTGATGAGCCGGATGAGATTCTGGAGGATCATCACGTGCGTTATGTTCCGCACCCCTCCGGGAACGGGAGTGATGACCTTCGCAGTCTGGCTGACGCTAACGAAATCGCAGTCGCCCGATACCCGTCCCCGCGCGAACTTGTACCCCAGATCGACCACTACGCTGCCCGGCGACAGTCGCGATTTCGTCAGCCAGCCGCCATGATTCGCCCATGCCACCACCGCCTCTCCCTCCGGATTTATAACGGTATCCTCAATCTCAACATCGTTCTCGATGGACTTCAGGCGCCTTGCCTTTCCCGGACTGGTCGCTTGCGAGATGTTCGAATAGCGCAGAAGCCTTACGCTGCAACCCTGATCGAAAAGATACCCAACGAGTATCTTCACCAGCCCTGCGGTCTCCTCGCTGCCCACCACGACCACTCTCCCGCCTTTCATATTGACTCCGCATTCCTTCAGGGTCTCGGCGACCGCGAGCACCTCGGGAGGGTGCGCCCTGTCCCCCACCTCGTGGGGAGGGTAGGTCGACATTCCCCTGTTCACGAAATGAAGCCCGGCCACATCCTTTTCGGGCGGAAGGCGTCGCATGACCTCCGCAAGCGGCATGATCTGAGTGGGAAGCGGAAGCTGGATGTAAATGCCCTGTATGAAAGGGCTCGCAGCGTATTCCTCGAGCGTGGGGTAGAACTTGCGGGCGATGTTCCTCTGTGCCACGCGCTCCACATGCACGCTGACTCCGGCATGTTCGGCAAGACCGGCGATTTTCCCCGAGTCCGCCATCGACACCTGGTCGCCCGTGATCAGCAGAATCCCCAGGCTGACATCGATATGGTGCTGCCTGCGCAACTGCTCCGCGTCACGCTTGATGCGACGCGCGAGCTTGCTCACCAGCGACTTCCCATCGTAGACCGTCGCGCTCACGCTATTGTTCCTGAGCTAGTTCGAGCTGATCCGGTGGCGCCTACAAGCGAGTCCTCGAGCTTGCAGGCGTCTCACATTATCCCGTGACTCCTTAAATCATAATGTGAGACGGCCACAAGCTACGCTTACGCTCCGCTTGTGGCGGCCACCCTTAACTGGTGACTGTCCCCCACAGGTCCTCTGCATGACGCTAAAATACTTCCGCTGAGAACTTGTATATCCCCGCTCCGCGCTTCCAGGCGTCAGGGGGAAGCCCGGCCTTCAGACATGTCTGGGAGAGGAATGCCTCGACGCCGAGATTGTGCTCCGTGGCCACCTGGGGAAGCAGGAGCCCGTGACGCCCCCCCTGCTCGATCACAAGCCCGTGCCGCCCGATGACTATCTCGGATGTGTCCCTGACCTCGCTCAGCGGTCCGAGAACCGAGATGTCGACATCCAGGTCCTTGAGCTCAGCGGGTCCGATGGGCGGGAAACGCGGGTCCAGGGACGCGGACTTGATCGCCATCTCGGCCACGGTCTCGGGAAGCGGTCGGTCCGTCATGAGCGTCCCTATGCATCCGCGAAGCTCCCCGTGGACTCTGAGCGTGACAAATACGCCCCATCCCTTCTTGAGAACCGGGTCGTCGTACAAAAGCCTCTGCTGCGGCTGGTCCTCGACCTGCCGCTCGACAGCCTCATGGGCGACCCTTTTCAGCAACCCCCGGTGGTCGTCCGTAAGCCCTGGAAGTTCATCGTCATGCCCGGCCGCAGCGCCCTTTTCATCCTCAGCCATGGGTGTGCCTCCTCGTCCGTGTTGCCCTACACACCCCCCAGATCGGGCGGCCTGTACGCCACCGAGGCGTAGCCGACCACGCTGTTGCGATCGCCGCCTGAATCACCTGAGTTGTAGTATATCAGAAGCTCGGGCTTTCCAAGGTCCCAGCGACGGGCCAGCCCTATCGCCACCACCACACCGGCGTACCCGCACGCAAGCCGTCCGCCCTCGCCCGAGCGCTCCAACAAGGCTTCGCCCGCGCCCCCGGTGATCAGGTTCAGGGTCTCCGCGTCCAGATCGCGCGCCTCGTTGTAGCCGTAGAAATGGCTCAGATCCGTTGAGACAAGAACAACGTCCGACATAGGATCGAGCAATCCCGCCAGCGCGTCGGCCAGCATATCGATGCTCGCGCGAGACACGCTGCCGGCAAGAATCGGAAGGATCGCCTTCACACCGGGCAGCATGTATTGAATCATCGGAATGATGACCTCGAGCGAGTGCTCGACCTCGTGCGCTTCCTCCACAAACTCGAATCCGGTCTGGTCGCAGATCGTGCGCTGGAGCTGAAGGTCGACCGGGATTCTTCCCAGGGGAGTCTCGTACCCGTCATAGCCGCTGATTGAGAATCCCAGGAAATAATGCCGGTGCGCGGGGCCGATCAGCACGGCGCGCGACGGCTGCGAGCCCACCAGCGTCGCCAGCCCGCGTACTGCCGCCAGTCCCGAGTAGATCCATCCCGCGTGGGGCACGATCAGTATGGGCGGATGTCGATCCCATGCCTGCTCGCCGGCACGCTCCCTCAGAACGTCCAGAGTCTTCCTAATCTCACCGGCGCTACCCGGATAGAATGAGCCGGCGAACTTGCTTTTCCTTGTCAGATCGGGGGCCATTGCTCCCAGTCCCTTCGAGTTTGCTCGCAAGGTGATTTTAGCCGACCGCGGGCCGCGCGGCAAGGCGTCTTGAAGGCAGACTGGAAAGTGGATGCTATCGCGAAACCGGAAACCTCCTTCACAAGGTCACGATATCGTTTGGTCATGAATCACATGGGAGGGCGAAGCTCCGGCTGAGCCGCATGATTCGGTCAACCCTCGGCTCGGCAGGAGCCTCGCTCTCCCGCAAAATGGGCTCGCGAGCGTTTTGGGAGGGGGCGGGAAAGGTGATAGAATTCGAGCCGATGCGTCCGGTTGTCGGAATCTCTGCCGCGATTCTGCTCGTGTTGTCGCTCTTCGTCGCGACGCCCGCGCTCGCGCAGGATGGCGGGAATGCCGGCTCGTCGAGACTTGATGAGCGGTCGGTCCAGGAGGCTATGGCTCATCTCACGGAAGGGGATCGGTACACATACGATGAGACCACCCTGGAGGAGCCCATCTGGCTGCTCAGGATCAAGGAATGGTTCAAGAATCTCAGGGAGAGATGGGATCGGAGCCCGGGCTCGATAGTCTCCGAGTTGGATCCGGTGGACATCCTGTTGATCCTCTCGGTTGTGGTGGTCGTGATCGTGCTGCTCATTCTCCTCCCGCGGATCATTGAGTGGGGTGTTCGCGGGTCGCGCGAGGGGGCTTCCGGCGGCGCAGGGGGGATGGAGGGCCTGGCGGGTGTGTGGGGCGAGGCGGAGGCTCGGAGGGCGCTGGAGCTTGCGAGCGGGGGCATGCTGCGCGAAGCGGTGAGCGTGCTCCTCCGCACGACTCTCAAGGGTCTGGACAGCGTCGGCTGGATTCGCTACCGCGACAGCGCCGGATCGAGATCGTATCTCAGGCAGCTCAGGCGCAGCGCCGATTTATATCCGCTCTTTCGCGATTTCCTGGGACGCTTCGAGGTGGCCTACTACAGGAAAGAAACGCCCGACCAGGATGACTGGGCTTTCATGTATGAGAAATATCGGGACCTGGCGCGAGTCGCCGTCGCGGTGCGGTCGCCTTCCTATATTCTGCGCGGATAGCCCCGCTACTCCTCCCTTGTCGCCTTCTCCTTTTCCCTCTGCCTGAGAATCTTGTGGGCGATTGATGAGATCGGCTTCTTGAGGAACAGCCACCTGTCGCTGTTCACGCCTTCGACTTCCTGCTCCACCTGGTAGCCCCTGCGCTCATAGACAGGCAGGAACGGCTCGTCGGCGGGCAGCCAGGCCGTCATCCAGTTCTTCCCCTGGGCTCGCGCCCAGAACGCCCCATGCATTAGCAGCAGTGTCCCGCGACCCTCCCCGCGACTCCCCGGCCGTAGCGCTACAATCGACTGGTGGGCCTCGTCCTTCATCGGCTCGTGGACCAGCAGAGGAAGAAGGCCCGCGTCGCGCACTCTCTCGGTATAGCCGAGCGAGTCCACGAGTATCCTGGGGAACGCCGGGCCATTGAGCTTGCGCGTCTCTGTGGTCTCAAGATCGATCATCCCGATGATCGTCTCGCCCTCGGTCATCACCCATGTGCAGTCGAGCCTCAGGCGGACATTGAGGGCCGATTTCACGATCTCGGCGCCCTGCTCCCCTGCGTCGCCGACCGTCGCCGCGAAGACCCGGTCGAGCAGCCCGACCGCAAGGGCCGCGATCTGGCCGAAATCGGCTTTGGAGGCGGGCCGGCAGTGGATGTCGAGAACGCCCTCGTCGTCGCCGAAAGGGTCAGGTGGACGGATTATGCTAGGCGGATTCATCGGAGGCTTTCTCAAACAGCGATCTGATCTCTGTTGCGCTCTCCCGCTCGATTGCGGGAGCGGGTTCCTCAAATACGGCCCTTCGCAGAGGGAGGTCGGAGACCTCGAACAGCCCCAGTTGTCCTGACTCTCCGCTCGACAGGATTTCCCGAACCGCTTCCCGGATGCTCTTTCTGCTACCTGGCATTTGACCGCCTATTCTGCACGAGAATGCACCGATTAGTCCAGCCCGATCGTCATTTGGGCGCACCCGGCAAGTGATTTTCCACCTCACCCCCGCTCCCCCTCTCCACTTGGTGGAGAGGGGGCCTGGAGGGTGAGGTTTGGACGCCCCCCGTCATTTCAGCGACCCCACGACCTCCGCGACCTCGTTCAGCGCCTCCCTGAAACTCGCCAGAAGGCGAACGAGGTCTCCATCGTCGATCCCGAGCGCCGGCTCGATGCGAAGCACTCGATAATCATTCAGCGTGAATGCGACGAGCACCTTCCTCGCCGCGAGCGACGATATCATCAGCCCGCCGATGTCGCTGTCGGTGAACTCAAGCCCGATGAAGCAGCCCCTGCCGCGCACGTCGGCGATGATATCGGGATGCTCCCGCATCATCTGCCTCAGCGAGCGGAGAATTCGCTCTCCCGTAGCAGCGGCTTTTTCGGCGAGGTTTTCCTCCTCAATTACCTCGAAAGCCGCCAGGGCGGCTGCGCATGCGAGGGGATTTCCGCCGAAGGTCGATGAGTGAATCAGAGGATTCTCCTCGAAGACCTGCCAGACATCGGGCGTGCCCAGGATCGCGCCTATCGGCATCACGCCGCCGCCGAGCGCCTTCGCGAGCGTCATGATGTCGGGCTCGATGCCCCAGTGCTCGCATGCAAACATCTTGCCCGTCCGGCCAAGCGCGGTCTGGACTTCATCGATAATGAGCAGCACGCCCTTCTCGCGGCAGATCTCCTGCGCCCGCGGGAGATAATCGTCAGGCGGGACATGGATTCCCCCCTCGCCCTGTATCGGCTCGACAACGAAGCAGGCGGTCTCATTATCAATGGCCTGCGCCAGCGCGTCCGCGTCTCCGAACGGGATTTTCCTTGCCCCCGGGATGAGAGGCCTGAACGGCTGCTGGAACGCCTCGCGGCCCGTCACCGAAAGGCTTCCCAGAGTCTTCCCATGAAACGCCCTCTCGGTATAGATGAGACCGTGCTTCCCTGTCTTGAGTCGCGCGATTTTCAACGCGCCCTCGATCGCCTCGGTGCCGGAGTTGCAGATGAAGCAGTAGCTCAGGTCGCCCGGGGCGATTTCCGCCAGTTTCGCCGCGAGCCTGGCGTACGGCTCGTTCAGAAGCACCTTGCTCGAAAGCGGCATTTTCTCGAGCTGATGTCGTACCGCGTCGACCACTTTCGGATGGGCGTGTCCCAGCGAGAATACTCCGAATCCGCCGAGGCAGTCGATATAGTCGTTCCCCAGGTTGTCCCAGACGTGGGAGCCGCTCGCGCGATCCTCCGTCGCATCGTATCCCATGAACGCGATCAGCCGCATGAGTGACGGATTGATGTGGTTCATGTAGATTTCTTTTATCTCGTCGTTCAATGCCTGGGGATCGATCATGGCTTTTTCCTTGGTGCCGACAGGACGAGTATAACGCGAGTGCGCTATACTTCGCAGCCGTGAATACGAAGTTTCTCTCTTCTGAACAACCGATAACGGTCGAGGCGACCCGCTCGGGACGTCCGGAAGCCGTCCACAGCGTCTACGCAGTCTGCGCTGACTCGTCCGGCGAGATGCTCGGACGCTTCGGTGATCCGACCTGGGCGACGTACGAGAGATCGCTCGCCAAACCGCTGCAACTTCTTACCGTCCTTGGATTCAGACCGTCCCTGCTGGACGAGTGCAGCGATGAGGAGATCGCGGTCATGGCGTCGAGCCATTCCGCCGAGCCCGGCCACATCGCCGCGATCAGGGGGATCATGAAGCGCTACGGGATCGATGAGAATCTACTGCTTTGCGGTTTTCATCCCCTGTTCCTTCCGCAGACCATATGGGATATGGGCAGGCAGAATCTCGTCACGACCCCGATCTATCACAACTGCTCCGGCAAGCATACGGGAATGCTCCTTGCGTGCCAGGAGATGGGATGGGATTTCGCGACCTACAATCGTCCCGATCACCCGATGCAGCTTGCCAACACGAAGACAGTCGCGTGGTACGCCGGGAAGGATCCCGAGACGATCGAGTACGGGTTCGACGGCTGCGGCGTGCCGACATGGTGGCTGGATTTGCACGCAATCGCGCTCGCTTCGGCGCGCTTCGGCGATCCGGATTGGGGCGAAAGCGACCTTGAGAAGAGGGCGCGCGATCGAATCTTCGAGGCCTACCACAGGGCCGCATGGTACACGGCGGGATCGGAGCGTTTTTGCACGCCCTTCAACGAGCAGAGCGACGGGAAATGGCTCGGGAAGATCGGCGGGGAAGCGGTGTTCGGAGTGAGCTTCAGGGATCGTGGAATCGGAATCGGGATCAAGGTGCTCGACGGCAACAGGCGCGGGTTGCCCCCGGCGCTGCTGTACGCCATGAAGAAATGGGACCTCATCTCGGATGATCAGCTTGAAAGGCTGAGCGACTGGGTCCAGGTGGAGAGGAGGAATGCTCCGGGGTGGCTGGTGGGATATGACAAGGTGCGTGCCGACATCTTCCAGATGTCGGATTCTGAGATGAAAGACAACCACGAAGGCACGAAGACACGAAGGGCCGCAAAGAGGGAGGAGATCGATCCGTTATGAGAGGCTACTGAATGTAGCCGAGCGCGCGCAACTGCTCGAGTGATTCCTCGTCCATCTCCGCCCTTTGGACATCGCCGCCGAAACCCCGCACGCCCCAGACATGGCAGGCGCCATGAATGGCCTGCTCGCCTGTGGGGATATCCGGCACCAGCGGGAAGTCGTCGAGATCGACAGTCGCGAAGCCTGAAGGCTCTGTCTGCATGGTTCCATACGGGAAGAATCTGTCCGGGTCGACAAAGCCGTCGACCAGCAGCGCGATCTCGAGCGTCTCAGCGGCCGGAGCGGGAACGATCGTGATGTGCTTGTCCACCGTTGCTTCGGGATTCGCGTTGGTGATCGCGAATCTCACCGTGTCGCCCTCGAGAACCGCCTCATCGTCGCCGGTGAGTCCGAACGCCTGCATGCTCCGGATTCCGCCCGGTACCCGCAGCGTGCCGGTGAACCTGCGCGGCTCGTCGACGAAGCTCCCCATAAACCAGACATGAAAAGTGCTCTCCTCCGGCAGCATGGCGCTAATGATCCGCCTGCTCAGATCGTCGACTATGTCCGGATTCGAGTCGGCGATGTCATTCATCTCGTTGGGATCGGCTTCGAGATCGAAGAGCACGGTCTGTCCGGTGACGAAATCCAGCACGCATTTGTACGGCCATCGGACCGCGAACTTCCGCTGCGTGCCGCGTATGTTGTCCTCTCCGAAAATCACGCGCTCCTCCGGGACTGCTCCCGCTACTACGTCCTGGAGTGGAACTCCGGCGAGATTGTCGGACGAGGGCAGGCCGAGATAGCGGAGAATGGTAGGGACTATGTCGAAATTGCCGACACTTGTCTCGATTCTCTCGCCGGCCGGGAAACCCTCGCCCGCGATCATGAGCGGCACGTGGACCTCCTCCTCGAAGTGGGACTGCCCGTGCTCGAACTTGCCGTGCTCGTAGAATTCCTCGCCATGATCGGCGGCGAAAATCACGAGGGTCTCATCCGCAAGATCATTTTGCACGAGAAAATCGAACAACGCCGCGAGCGACTGATCGAGATACGCGACCTCCGCGTCGTAAAGCCCTCTTGCCTGCCGGATATCTTCTTCGCGAGGGATCTCGTCGGAGAACTTCCATTTCCCGTCATCGCGGAACGACCATTTGTACGGCCCCTGATACAGCGGATCGCAGAATCTCTCGGCGAATTCCCTCGGCGGCTCGTACGGCGTGTGCGGATCCTGGAAATGGAGGAAGCAGAACCAGTCGCGGTCCTTCGACCGATTGATGAAATCCATCGCCTTTTGAATCGAGGCGACCGCGGGGACGTTGTACTGGTACCACAATCCCTCCATGCCCTGATGGAAGCCGGAGCTGGAATTCCCCAGGTACGTGTTGGAGCAGACCGTGCCGGTCGACCAGCCGTATGGCAGGAGCATCTCGCCGATGCCGACCGCGCGGTCGGGAAGCTGCCAGGAGAGCATGGTCGCGCCGATTGAGGACGGAAGCCTGCCGGTCAGCATGCTCGAGAAGGACGGCAGCGTCCACGGGCACTGCGACCAGGTCCTCGGGAACGAGGTCGCGGTCCGGCTGAATTCCTGAAGGTTCGGCGTGAGGTCGCCCCTTCCCCCGAACGGGCTCGCGGCGTCCATGCGAAGTGTGTCCACACCGATAAGAAGGACATTGCGATGGCGCCGCTCGCGCGGGTAGTAGACCGCCGGCTGTCCCCAGAACAGATTGACGCCCGGATCTTCCGCAAGCGGACCCTCCACCACAAATCGCAGCTCGCCGCTTCCCGGCGGACATCTCGCGAGCGGAACATCGACATCCTCCCACTTACTGAAGCACTGCGAGCTCTGCAGGGGAGTCGACTCGAAAACCGCGATCGAATCAAGCGCGGACGGCGATCGGTCGCTCGACGGGGGCACGGATGAATACTCGACTCTGAAGACAGCATCCCCGGCTTGAGCGGCCACGTCTCCGAAACCTCCGAGACGTACGGACAACCTGGCGTCCCCTCTGAGCTCGACGGGGAAACGCAGCACGCGCTCGGGAGGAGAGGGCCATCCGGCCACCGACTCGTTTTCCTTCACCATTCGAACCGGCACCGGCGGAGGGTTTCTGGTCTCGTTTTCCTCGCCTATGAATGGCGTCACAAGCAGCAGCGAGACTGCCGGGGGAGCGGATGAAGCGACCGAGGGAGGTCTCGACCCGCAGCCGATCATCGTCGCCGCCGCAAGGGAAGCAGCCGCGACGAAGGAGAGAAGCATTGCAGCGGGCACAGGCACGGGCGACTTCGTCGCCCTCAGCCTGTGCCCGGCACCCATAGAATTCGAGGTATCGCTACTCATTGAGATACCCGAGCGCGCGAAGCTGCTCGCGTGTCTGCTCGTCCAACTCTCCTTTTCCCTCTTCTCTGCCGTATCCACGCACCGCCCACACGTACAATCCTGACGGGTACTCCTCGATCGCAAGCGGGAGATTCGGACCGAGGGCGAAGTCATCGATGCGCACCGTCGCGGAGCCCGACGGCTCGGGCGTTCTCGAACCGTACGGGAAGAACCTGTCCGGCTGGATCTGCCCGTCAACATAAACCGTCGCCTCCAGGACGTCGGCGCCTTCCGCGGGCACAATCAACAGATGCTTGTTGGGACCGAGGGTCTCATACGAGCTGGCGATCGAGAAGGAGACGGTATCGCCCTGTACCGCGTAGTGATCATCACCGCTCAGCTTGAAATCGTACACTCGCTCGATTCCCCCCGGCACGCGAAATGTCCCGGAAAATACCTTCGGCGTTTCCCCGTAACTCCTAGTGATCCAGATATGAAACGCGGTCTGCTCGGGGATCATGGCGGCGATGATCGCGTCCGACAGGTCTCTCGTCAGCTCAGTGTGCGCCTCGCTGACATCCGCCGTCTCACCCGGATCCTTCTCGAGATCGTACAGCCCGCGCTCGCCGGTGACGAAATCGAGAATGCACTTGTACGGCCACTGGACGCAGAACTTCCGGAGGGTGCCGCGCGAGTTGTCCTCGCCGAAGACGATCCTGGCCGTGTTTGCGTCTCCCGCGACGACATCCTGCAGGGGAGCGCCGATCATGCTGTCGGGAATCTCAAGCCCGACATAGTCAAGGATTGTGGGAGCGATGTCGGTATTGCCGACGTTGGTGGCGATCCTCTCGCCGGCGGGGAATCCCGGGCCGCGGACTATCAGCGGCATGTGCACGAGCTCATCGTACTGCGTGTGACCGTGCTCGAATCCGCCGTGCTCAAAGAACTCCTCGCCATGGTCCGATGAGAAAACGATCAGCGTCTCGTCGATCAGGCCGTTCTCTTCGAGAAAATCGAAAAGGCTCCCAAGAGCCGAGTCGAGATACGCCACCTCGCCGTTGTACAGATTCCTGATGTGCTGAAGATCGTCGGGATCGGGCACGACCTCCCCGGATTTCCAGATCTCGACCGCCCCGAATCCCTCCACGTACGGCCCGCTGTAACCGGGGTCGCACATTCTCTCGATGTACTCCTGCGGCGGATGGTACGGGGCATGCGGGTCTATGAAATGAAGGAAGCAGAACCAGTCCCTGGCGATCGAGCGCGTGATGAATTCCCTGGCCTTGTCGACAGACGCGCCCGCGTTCGCGTCATACCGGAACCACAACTCCTCCATGCCCTGATGAAAGCCCGATTCGTCGTTGCCGAGCCACGTGTTCGAACAGAATGTCCCGGTCGCATAGCCCGCCTCCATGAGGACCTCTCCGACCGTCAGGTTTCGATCCGGAAGATGGCCGGTATAGATCGTGGCTCCTATTCCGGACGGCAGGGCGCCGCTGACCATGCTGGAGAACGACGGGAGAGTCCACGGCGCCTGCGATCTCGCCTGGTCGAACACGGTCGACGATTGGCTGAATTCCTCGAGGTTCGGAGTGTGGTCCTCCGGCGCGCCATAGCAGGTCAGCGCGTCCCTCCTCAATGTGTCAACGCCTATCAGGAGGACATTCTTGTGTCTCCGCTCTTCAGGATAGTAGATCGCGGGACGGCCGAGGATGATGTCGAGGCCGGGATCTCCGGAAAGCCGTCCGACGGATGAGAACCGTATCTCGCCCTTGCCCGGCGCGAAGGCATCGAGGGGCACATCCACCGGGTACCATTCGGAGAATATCTGCGGCGTGTCGACCGGCGTGGTCTGGAACAGAATGAATGCCCCCTCGCTTGCCTCGCTCAGGTCGGGCCGATCCAGCGGCGGGTCGGGAGAATTCGTCCTCGCGGCTTCGACTCGCCTCGCCCCCTCAGGCGCGTACTCGACCCGGAAGGCGATGTCGCCAATCCTTATGGGCACTCTCGTTGCCGCTCCAATGCTGAACGCGAACCGGGCGCCCTCACGGATTTCAACCGGGAACCTCAACATGACCTCGACCGGGAGTCTCCATCCCGCGATCGAGACCTCATCGAGGACCATTCTCTCGGGCTGCGGGGCCTGGTCCCTCAGGCTGGTTTCGTCGCCCACGTAGGGCGTGTGAAAGAGCAGCGAATCGGTTGCAGGCGGGGGAGGGGGCGGCTCGGCGACCCTGCCGGTCCACTGCGCGCACGCCGATATGAAGACGGCAACAAAAACAGACGTAACTGCTACGAGTCCTGTCCGGGCGAATCTCGAGACATGTGACGAAGCGTCCGTCATCTAGCTTCAACGATCATTGTACATAACCCAGCGCGCGAAGCTGCTCCCGCGTCTCGGGATCGAGCTCAATATGCTGGAATCCGCTCAGTGTGTCCCTCGGATGGCCCGGGAATCCAAGCACATAGCACGCGACAGGGAGCTCCCGGCTGTCCATGGGAATCCTGTTGGGCCACGGAAGATCAAAGACGCGCGCGGTCGCTGCTCCGGTAGGCTCAGGCGTGTCAGTTCCATAAGGATAGAGGCGATTGGGATCGACCCTGCCGTCCGCCAGAACGCTGACCTCGATCGTGTCTCCGCCTTCCTCAGGGATCACCACGAGCGCCTTCATGGGATTCTCCAACGTCGTCTCGGAAGTCAGATCGAAAGTGATCGTGTCGCCTTCGATGTAGTAGCCGTCGTCTGAAATCAGACCCGACGGCATGACGAAATCGATTCCTCCCGGGACCCTGATGGTCCCGCTGAATCCCGCGGGTCCGCCCTCGCGATCGCCGGTGACCGCCACGATGAATGTGGTCTGCATCGGGACCATCGCCCTTGCAGTCACCTCGGAAAGACGCCGGGCGATCTCGGGATGGAGGGTGCTGATATCGTTGCGCTCGTCCGGGTCGCTCTCCAGGTCGAACAGCGTAGTCTCGCCGGTGAAGTAGTCGAGGATGCACTTGTACGGCCATTCGACCGCGAACTTACGGTGATGATTCCGCCGAAGATTGCCCTCCCCGAGAATTATCCGGCCGTCCGAGATTGTGCCTGAAGCCGTGTCCTGGAGCGGAATCCCGGCCAGTCCCTCCGGCGGAGGCTGCCCGAGAAAGCGGAGGATGGTCGGGACGATATCGAGATTGGCCACGCATGAATCGATTCTCACGCCTTTGGGGAGATCTGGTCCCCATGCCATCAGGCCGAGATGCACCATCTCCTCATACAGACTCTGCCCGTGGCCATATTCGCCATGTTCGAAAAACTCCTCCCCGTGATCGGCGGCAAGAATGATGAGCGTTTCCTCGATGAGACCGCTCGATTCCAGATATTCGAACAGCCTCCCGATTCCGGCGTCCACGTCCGCGACCTCGGCATCGTAAAGGCTCTTCACCCTCCTGACCTCGTTCTGGGGAGGCTGACTGACCGAATACCGCCAGTCGCGCATATCGTCGAACGACGTAAGAAACTCCCCCGTATAGCCCGGATCGCAGAGCGAGTCGATGAGTTCCTGCGGCGGATCGTACGGGTTGTGGGGGTCCATGAAGTGAAGGAAAAGGAACCAGTCGCGGTCGCCTGATCGGCGGATGAATTCGGTGGCTTTCTCGACGGTGACATCCGGGGTGGCGTGGAGGCGGTAGAAATACTGCTCAATGCCCTGGTTGAAGCCGGAGATATCGGCGCCAAGGTAGGTATTGCCGCAGATCATCGAGGTCGTGTAACCGAGCGGCAGGAGCATTTCCGCGATTGTCAGCGCGCCGGGAGGAAGCTGGACGTTGGAGATGGTGGGTCCTATGTCAGACGGCAGTCGGCCGGTCAGCATGCTCGCGAAGGAGGGGCCGGTGTGCGGCGCCTGGCTCCAGGCCCGGTCGAAAATCGTCGCGCTCTCGCTCAACCTGTGAATGTTGGGGCTTATTTCGGGTCTTCCGCCGTAGATGTCTAGCGCGTCACGTCGAAGCGTATCGATACCGATCAGAAGCACATTTCGATGATGTCTTTCCGCCGGATGATAGACGACCGGCTGTCCCCACAGGACATCAATGCCGAACCCGCCGCCTTCGCCGGCGTCGGTGGAGAAACGAATCTCGCCTGTGCCGGGCGCCCAGGATTCGAGCGGGACATCCACATTGTACCAGTCGACCATGCACTCAGGCGTGCGCGCGTTTGTCGTCTCGAAAAGGACCACAGGCTCCGGTTGGGCGTTCGCTGGGATTCCGGGACCGCTGCGCGGCACATACTCGACTCGCATCAATAATTCGCCCGTCTCGATCGCCAGCCTCGACTTCGCCCCCAAGCGAAACGAAAGCCTGGCGGTCTCCCGTATCTCCACCGGGAATCTCAGCATTCCTTGGGGTGACATCAGCCAGCCCTCGACCGATGTCTCGTTGAGGAGCATTCTGGCGGGTGTTGGCGGCGATTGTCTGATCTCGGTCTCGTCGCCTACGAACGGGATTTGAAGAAGCAGCGACACGGCAGGCGGCGGAGTGGGTCGACCGCTTTCCGTCTCAGTGCGACCGCAGGACGCGGGGGCGATCATGAGGACCGCCACGCATAGCGAGAAGCAAGCCAGTGTTCCGATTCGTGTACGCAAAAGCGGTCTCAGCATTCTGAAATCCTGAGCTCAGTTGACATAGCCCAGCGCTCTCAGTTGCTCCCGAGTCTCCGGGCTGAGCACGACCGGCTCGAACTCGCTGCGCAGCTCCTCGGGATCCATTCCCGGGATACCGATTATGTAGCAGGCCATCTGCGATTCGAGCGGGTCGGGGGGAATCATCGCAGGCCAGGTGAAATCGCGGATTTTCGCGGTTGCATGTCCGTCCGGAGCGACAGCGCCGTTGCCGTACGGGAAGAATCTGTCGATCGGGCTCGCGCCGTTGACGCTGAGGGAGGCCTCGAAATCGCCGTCGCTCTCCTCCGGTACTATCGCGTACGCCTTGATATTGCTCGGCTTCCCCGACGGGCTCATGATCCGGAACGTGATCGTGTCGCCCTCGAGGCTCCAGGAATCCTCGCCGGACGGTATGGTGCTGCGAATCATCATCGCGTCCCTTATCCCGCCCGCAATCCTGAAAGTGCCGCTGAACTCGAACTCTCCTTCGTCCGGATCGCCCGCGATCAGCACGATATACATGCTTCTGATGGGGAGCATATTCAGGACCATGTCCGGGGCGAGACGCGCGATGATCTCCGGCATGTTCGGGCTGAGGTCCGTCATCTCCCACGGATCGGCCGAGAGATCGTAGACCCTCGCCTCGCCCGAATAGAAATCGAGCACGCACTTGTACGGCCACTGCACGGCGAACTTCTGATGTGTGCTGTTTCTCTGGTTGCCTTCCCCATAAATCACGCGGTCGGCGGCGACCTCTCCCGATACGACATCCTGCAGCGGAACGCCGGGCAGATCCTCAGGGATCGGCTCGCCGATGTAATCGAGGATCGTGGGGAATATGTCGGTGTTGCCCACGCACGCGTCGATCCTCTTCCCGGGCTGGAATCCCGGTCCGTGCACGATCAGCGGCACACGCACCAATTCGTCGTACAGCGTATGTCCATGCTCGAACTTGCCGTGCTCGTAGAATTCCTCCCCATGATCGGACGTGAATATCACCAGCGTCTCGTCCATCAGGTCCATCTCGTCGAGCCAGGCGAATAACGACGCGAACGCCTCGTCGATATTCGCGACCTCACCGTCATACAAGTCCTTCGCACGGCGAATATCCTCCTCCGGCGGGGGAGAATCGAGGTACTGCCAGTCCGTTCCGATTGTGAAGGACGATCCGATTGAGCCCGAGTAGGCGGGATCGCAGAATCTCTCGACGAACTTCTGGGGCGGGGAGTAGGGCGTGTGCGGGTCCATTATATGGATAAAGCAGAACCAGTCACGATTGGCGGACCGCTCGATGAACTGCTGCGCCCTGGTCACTGATGTCCGCGGGGATGCGTTGCAGACATACCACAGGCTCTCCATCCCCTGGTGGAAGCCGGAATCATCATTTCCGAGGAAGGCGTTGCCGCAGATGGTCGCGGTCGCGTAACCGATCGGCAATAGCGCTTCGCCCAGCGTGATGACATGATTGGGAAGGACGTCCGCTGAGACCGTCGGGGCGATGTGCGACGGCAGGAGGCCGGTCACGATGCTTGCGAAGGAGGGCAGGGTCCATGACGCCTGCGCGCGCGCCTGGGTGAAGAGCGTGGCGTGCTCGGCGAACGAAACGAGGCCCGGAGTGACATTCTCACGTCCGCCGAGCGGCTCGATGCCATCCGCCCGCAGAGTGTCAATCCCAATCAGCAGTACGTTCTTGTGTCGCCTGGCGTCCGGATAGCAAATGCATGGCTCGCCCCAGAAAATGCTGATGCCCGGACTGTCGGCCAGGGGACCGTCAACGATCAGGCGAATCTCCCCGTCCATACGCGACCGGTTTTCGAACGCAATATCGATCGGCATCCACTGCGCGGGCCAGGGATCGCCGGACGGCTTCGCTTCAAGGACTGTCTCCGCAGCGGGCCTGTTCTCCGGACTCTCGCCCGTGGTATTCGGCTGGAAATCGATGCGGACCACCAGGTCGTCCTGGCGCACGGAGATTTCCGACGACGAGCCGATTCGCAGCGACAATCTTGCGTCCCGCTCCATTGCTACCGGGAACCTGAGGACTTTTTCCTCGGGCGTGGGCCATCCCTCGACCGATTCATGGTCGATGACCAGTCTGGTCGGCTGCGGAGGAGGGTCTCTGAGCTCTGTCTCATCGCCGACGTAGGGCGCCATCAGCAGTAGGGAGCGGGCACTCGGTCCCGGCGGGACCGACGTTCCGGTGGACGTGCAGCCGAGAGCTAGTGTCAGAGCCGCGATCGCACATGCCGCCCGGCATAGGACCGCGAATGATGCCCGCGGGCATGGTTTAGAAACATATTCACGAAAGCAGGTAGCAGGCACCATTTTCCCCTAGTTGATGTACCCAAGCGCGCGCAGTTGCTCCAGGGTCTCGGGATCGAGCTCGCGATGCTCGAATTCGGTCTCTCCATCGCGCGGATAGCCCGGTAGTCCGAGAATGTAGCACGCTACCGGAAGCTCCAGCGCATTCGCCGGAATCCGATTCGGCCACGGAAGATCGTACACCCTCACTCTCGCCGATCCTGTCGATTCAGGATCGGACGACGCGTACGGGAAGAACCGATCAGGATCGACCCGCCCGTCCGCAAGCACTGTGACCTCGATTGTATCTCCGCCGGGCGCCGGGATCACAATGAGCGACTTCAGCGGCTCCTCGGGATCGATCGCCGTGCTGAAATCAAAAGCGATTTCAGTGCCTTCGGTAGAGAATTCGTCGCCTTCGAGGAATCCCGAGTCCTTCACATAGGCCACACCGCCGGGAACATCGATCGTGCCGGAGAATCTCGTCGGCCCGCCGGCCGGATCGCCGAGCATCGTCAGTGCGAATGTGGTCTGGGTCGGCAGCATCGCCTTGACCATCTCCCACGCAAGCCGCCGCGCCGTCTCCGGATGAGCCGCGCTTATGTCGTTCATCTCCATCGGATCGCTCGCGAGATCGTAAAGGCGCATCTCGTCGGTGAAGAAGTCAAGAACACACTTGTACGGCCACTCGACCGCAAACTTGCGGTGAGAGCTCCTGCGGAGGTTCCCCTCGCCGAAGATGATCCGCTCCTCGTCCGCGCTTCCGGAGACGATATCCTGCAGTGGAATCCCGCGAAGCCCCTCGCCGACCGGCATGTCGAGGTACGTGAGAATCGTCGGCGCTATGTCGATATTCCCGACGCTTGCGTCAAGTCGCCGTCCCCTTGAGAAGCCGGGCCCCCACACGATCAGCGGCAGATGTACCTGCTCCTCGTACAAGCTCTGCCCATGCTCGAACTGCCCGTGCTCGAAGAATTCCTCGCCATGGTCGGCTGCGAGAACGATCAGCGTGTCATCGAGAAGACCGCTCTCATCAAGGAACGTGAACAAACTGCCGATCGAAGCGTCCAAGTCCGCCACCTCGGCGTCGTATAGACACCTTGCCCGCCTGACGTCCTCCGCCGGAGGAATCGAAGTCACAAGCTGCCACTCGCGGCCGTCCTCGAACGCTGTCTGGTATTTGCCGGAATAACCGGGATCACAGAGCTTGTCGATGTATTCCTGCGGCGGGTCGTACGGGCCATGCGGGTCCATGTAGTGCAGGAAAAGGAACCAGTCGCGGTCTTTCGATCGCGCGATGAAATCCATCGCCTTCTCGACCGAATCCGACGGCGTCGCGCTGAGGCGGTACCAGAGCCCTTCCATGCCCTGATGGAAGCCGGAGGCATCATTTCCCAGGTACGCGTTGCCGCAGATCACCGATGTGGCGAATCCGGCGGGCAGCAGAATCTCACCGAGCGTTGTCGCGCTCTCGGGAAGCTGATCGGTCGCGAATGTCGGGCCGAGATCGGCGGGATAGACGCCGGTGAGCATGCTGGCGAACGACGGCACAGTCCACGGCGCCTGGCTCCATGCCCTGATGAAAACCGTCCCCTCGGAGCTCAGCCTCTCCAGGTTCGGCGTCACCTCCGCCCGACCGCCATAAACGCTCAGGGCGTCCTTCCTGAGAGTGTCGACACCGATCACGAGCACATTCCTGTGCCTGCGCTCGGACGGGTAATAGATCGTCGGGCTACCCCACAGAATCCGGACATCGCGATTGCTCGCCAGCGCGCCGTCCATGAGGAACCGCAGCTCGCCCTTGCCCGATCCTGCCGGGTCGAGATCCATGTCGAGATCAAACCATCTGTTGAGATCGACCGAGCCCGCGTCGATCTCCATTTTTTGAATCTCCCGGGAAGGTCCGGCTCTCCGACCGGAGTCCCCAAGCGGCGTGAATTCGATTGTCGCCGCAAGAATCCCTCTTTCGGGCGGCTTCTCCGAGGCTACTCCCAGGCGAAACGACAGCCGTGCGCCGTCTCTGAGCTCGACGGGAAACCTGAGGGTCTTTTCCGGCGGCGAAAGCCATCCGACGACTGATTCCTCATCGATGACGATTCTGGTCGGCTGCGGCGCAGGATTGCGGATCGCTATTTCCTGCGCGACATAGGGAGCGGCGAAAAGAAGCGAGGCGGGCGTCTCCAGAAACTGTGGGGGAGCGGCCGACGGACCGCGGCAGCATGACGCACCGAGCATGAGTCCGGCGGTCAGAATCAGAACGAAGCCGCTTGACCTTGCCAAGCGGAACATTGCATTCAGTCCGAGCGACATGACACCATTCAGGCCGGCGAAATCCCGGCGATGAAATAGTTTCCAGGCGGCAAGTATACTCCATTTTCCGGTGTCAGGAGGCCGATGGCTAATCCGGAGGAGTGGGGGCGTTCGGGAGATCGAGGAATCCGGCGACCTGGTTCTTGCCTCTTGCCTTGGCAAGATACATGGCGCGATCGGCGAGACCGATCATGGTCTCAGATGATCTCGGGCACAGCGAATCGGGGCTCAGTGTGGCCACGCCGAAGGACAGAGTGGTCCTGAGCTCGACGGTCTGGGAGATTATCCGCTTCTGCTCGACCTGCTCCCTGATTCGCTCGCACGCGGTCATCGCGCCCTGCAGATCGGTCTGCGGTAACAGGAGCGCCATCTCCTCTCCGCCCCACCGTCCGGCGAGGTCGACTTCGCGGACCGAGTTTCTCAGGATGGCGGCGACCTCCTGCAGGACCACATCGCCCGCCTGATGCCCGTGCATGTCATTGAGATTCTTGAAGTCGTCCAGGTCACAGATGGCGATGGAGAACGGCGTGCGGTAGCGAATGCTCCTGCGGAACTCCTCGTCGAGCCTGGCGATGATCGCCCGCCGGTTCGAAAGCCCGGTCAGTGTATCGGTCACCGAGAGCCGTCGCACTTCTTCGTAAAACAGCGCGCGCTCGAGTGTCACCGAGAGCTGCGCCACGATCAGCGACAGCGTGTGCAGGTAGTATTCCCGTACCGCGATCTCCTTGTATGTCATCATGCTGAGGAGGCCGTAAATGCCCCTGCGCCCGCTCAACGGGAGGGCGAAGAATGTGCTGGCCGGCCCGCGCGGTCCGGGAAGCTCGTGACGCACCGACGGCAGCTTGGTAATGGACAGCGGGCGATCGTGCCCGCCGGACGGCGCATAGAGCGAGCCCGACGCCCGGCTTTCCCGGGCAAAGGCTTCGTCGTCAAGCTCGCCCGCAAATACCTCGTTCTCAACTATGAAAAGCTCGTTCGTCTCGAATATCGTCACACCCGCCTGGGCGAATTCCAGCACGGTCGCCAGAGCCGCGAGCGCTTCCCGTATGAAGCTCGGAATCGTGCTTTGCGATTCTCCCCCGCCGGGCTCGGACGCGATCTCGATCTCTCCCAGCCTCGCCAGGATGCTTGCCCCGATGAGCTGCCGCTCGAGCTCGTTCGCCACCCCTGCGGCCGGACCTCCATGCGCGCGTATCGCTTCCTCCGCGGCGTCCCAGTCCTTGCCGGTGATCGGCTTGCCGCGCCTGAGGGCGATCTCGATGCCGCGCACCGCGTCCACCGCGCTCCGTCGCGGCACCGCGGCGATCGCCCCTGAGTCCTTCGCCCAGAATTCCTCGATGAGATAGTCACGGCTCAGAATCAGCGCCACGGGAAGGTGCGTCAGGTAGCGATTGTGGCCGATGAGTCGCGCGAGCAGGATTCCCGACAGGCCGGGCAGGCCGGTTTCCGCGATTACCGCAACCGGCTTGAGCAGCAGAAGAACGTCCATCGCCCTCAGCCCGTCGACTTCGCGCCTCACGCGAAATCGCTCCTCCAGGGGGCCGGCGAGCTCCCCCCAGATCTGCTCGTCATTGATGGCGGCGAGAACGAGGGGATGTTCTTCAGGGCGTGTCTGTTCGGTCTGGTCGGTCACGTCTGCAGTCTTAATAGTATCGAATAATCCCGCGGTTCCGGGGAGTTCCGGAGCCGCACATTGAGAATAAGGGGCGCATGTGTAGGGGCCGACCCGGTGGGTCGCCCAAGTGGGTCTCGCCCCTACAGTCCCGGCGAGTCCTGTCCTTTCCTGTGAGTGATGCGGTATTCGAACCAGACGAGAAAGATGACAATCACGATTCGCAGGATCCAGTCGGGAAAAATCGCGAACCACGCCACGAGCGTCACGAGGTACGCCGTCCACCGCCACAGGGTGGGAGCGACGCGGCCCCCAGCCTCGCTCGTCCCGGACGCTGTCGCGGGCTCTTCCTCGGAGATACCCGCTATATGGACCCATGTCGCGCCGCTGCCGCCGTGCAGCGGGTCGCACTCGACGAAGCCCGCCACATCCGCATGCTTCTCGAGATGACTATGAATCATCTTGCGGAAGTCGCCCTTCCCCTTGCCGTGGACAACCCTGACAGGGCTTCTCCCCTGCCTTCTGCAGTCAGCGATGCACGCGTCAAGAATCGCGCGCGCCTTGTCGGGCTCGCGGAAATATGCATGAAGATCGCAGTCCGGCGGTCGGGATGACATGCGGCCTTGATTATAGTTGAGATCGGCGGTCCTCGTCATCGGTCATCAAGCTTCGCGGCTGTGCCGAGCGCATCCTGCGCTCGCATCTCGATCACGAGAAAATGCCCCCGGACATGATGCCCGGGGGCTTGGCGGGGCGAAACTGGTAGGCCGTACAGGAATCGAACCTGTGACCCGCTGATTAAGAGTCAGCTGCTCTACCATCTGAGCTAACGGCCCGAAGTCATTATAGAAAACATACAAAGGGCTGGCAACACTGGTGCGCCCGGAGGGACTCGAACCCCCAACCGACAGATCCGAAGTCTGTTGCTCTATCCATTGAGCTACCGGCGCGCGAACCGTAGCGCGGATTTATAATCCGCAGTACCGCGGATTTGAAATCCGCGCTACGAGAGGTCGGCATACGGATGATCAAAGGCCCCCTACCTCCACGGGATAACGCGAATCGTCAATGGGCCGCCAAACAACGGTGCCGTCATGATTAATGTAGGCGAATCCCTCAAACGTGACTACAGGTGCCAAGCCATCTTCGAAGCTCGATGGATAATTATAGATTGGTGGAAGTACTTCATTACCGTTTGGGTCTATGAAAGCCCAATCGCACGAGAATCCCCAGGAGCATTTGCGCTCATCTGCTGCCAAGCCATCGGAGAAAGGCAGGACCATCTGATATTTTGGATCTACAACAATGGCACCGGTCTTGTCTATGTATCCCCACTCATTCCCGACACAAACCTGTGCCAAACCCTCTGTGAAATCTACTACCCAGTCAAATGCCGGTTGAATGACCATGTTTCCATGGACATCGATGTAACCCCACCCGACTGTTCGAGACGGAGAGACGAACCGGACTGCAGCCAAACCTTCCGAAAACGAGCGGCAGGCGCTGTAAACAGGCTCGATCACGAACGTTCCATTCTTGTCAATGAACCCCCATTTCTCGCCGACAATAATCGGAGCGTTTCCCTCTGGGGCCCCTTCCACTTTCTCGCGGATACAAACTGCGGCATATCCTTCTGAGAAGCTT